>Ga0256914_1000854_pt1 | contig 29400 bp, 24 predicted proteins | sample HulkmetaG_FD_191571 | JGI IMG/M metagenome (GOLD analysis project Ga0256914, IMG submission 191571) | Hydrothermal chimney microbial communities from Main Endeavour vent field at the Juan de Fuca Ridge, Pacific Ocean - Hulk | ecosystem: Environmental > Aquatic > Marine > Hydrothermal vents ... | reverse complement strand
TACACCCACATAAACAGAGTTACCGGTTTTTGAATCTTCACTTCCCAGCATATGACTTGGTATATCAACCTGATCTGGTGTTCCGTCTCCGTTCATATCCATCGGTTTGCCGGCAGGATCAAGATAATATCCTCTGTTACTTCCGTCCGGTCTTGTTTTTGTCATAGCATAACTTGCAAAAAATACAGTGTCATCCAACAAATCATTGATACCGTCTCCTATTCCGTTGGCTATGAAGCTGACAGCCGCTCCGTCCATATCTCCGACAGTATCAAGTTTTGGAGCAAACATATAGGCATCACCGGCTTGTGATGGTCCCATAGGATTTGTTATATTCATCCTATTTGAGAAATTATTCGTTACAAATCCACCCATTCCCGGAGCAAAACCATACTCAAAACCAACCAGATTGAATGCTCTGAAAAGAGTTGTCATAACAGAATACTGACCGTCATCATAAGGTACAAAAATTATACCTGCCAAATCGATATTTTTTATATCATCATCTTTTGTATAATTGTCCTGCGTATCCATAAAATTACTGTATCTTGTTGTAGCATTTGTTAATGCTCTACCTATACAAAGTTTAAAAGAGATACCCGGAATATCAGTCGCATTTTCAAATTTGAATTTGAAACTCGCACCGTCAAATTCGGTATTGATGATATGCCCGTCAGGAGATTTTGCTTTTTGATCTTCTCTGTAATTTGCCAAAAGTCCGTCTGTTGCCGGTCTTCTACCGATACTTGCCGTCCAAGGAACATTGCTTCCCAAAAAGCCGTCTCCAAGATAGATCCAGTATGCCTCTTTTACTCTTAAAGTATTGTCCAAAGGCACTTCACTGATAAACCAGTCAAAAGTATCAAATTTACCAAAGGACTGCATACCTGTTCTTTGGGCATTATTGCCACTTGCTCCGTACATTTTATAATAACTTAGCAAACCTTTAAAAATCAACTTATCAGTCGGAGCAAATGCCATCCCAAGCTGTAATTTGTTTGTAAAGATTTGATTCCAGTCACTCTCTCCGTTTGCCCTTTTATATCCTATAACATCATAGGCATTTCTAAAATCAACACTCCATTTAATATTATCATTACCATCATGTGCTTTTATTTCACTGATTTGTCTTTTTAAAGATTTGATGTTGATCTTTTTTTGTGCTTTTTGAAGTTTTGCAACCTGTTTTTTAAGCTCCTCTATTTCAGCTCTTAAATCAGCATCAGCTGCATTTGCCGAAATAAAAGAAACTCCCAACAATATGGGTAAAATATATTTTTTCATAATCTATACTCCTTTTAAATATCAATATTTTTGATTTGGCTTATTATAATATTTGATAATAGAAGAAATGTTTTATAAAATGATATAATGGAAAATATAAAAGATTAAAAGGAAAATTGTTACTTTATTACACATAAAAGAGACGATCAGGGCATGAATTTTAAATTCGACCCTGACCTTTCAATCTTGACATACAATAGGTGGTTTAATATCTGTATCTTATATATAAACGAAGATCTTGAGCTTTTTCGATAGGATTTAACCCCATTGCTCTTGCTTCATCCATTGTCATAGGAGTTCCCGAAGCACTTGCAAAAAATCCCTGACTTCCGGTATATTTGTTTTTGATATAGGTATATCTAAGTTGGGCAGTCAATTTCTTGTCTATCAAACCTTTGTTTAACCAAAATTCATAGGCATCGCCTCTTGTGGCAAGTTTTGATCCAGCCAGTGTATCTTCGGCATAAGTGAAACTTCTCCAGTATTTGCTTCCGTGGTTGTATTCAAGTCCTACCCTTGCATCTTCCAAAAATTGACATTGCCAGTTTACACCCACATAAACAGAGTTACCGGTTTTTGAATCTTCACTTCCCAGCATATGACTTGGTATATCAACCTGATCTGGTGTTCCGTCTCCGTTCATATCCATAGGATTTCCGCTTGGATCCAGATAATATCCTCTGTTGCTGCCGTCAGGTCTTGTTTTGCTCATTGCATAACTTGCAAAAAAGACAGTATCATCCAAAAAGTCATTGATGCCGTCGCCTAGTCCGTTTGCTATAAAACTGACAGCCGCTCCGTCCAAATCTCCAACAGTACTGAATTTCGGAGCAAACATATAGGCATCACCGGCTTGTGAGGGTCCCATAGGATTTGTTATATTCATCCTGTTTGCAAAATCATTTGTTACAAATCCGCCCATTCCCGGAGCAAAACCATATTCAAAACCTATTAGATTAAATGCTCTGAACGCAGTTGTTGTAACAGAATATTGACCGTCATCATAAGGTACAAAGATAAATCCTGCCAAATCGATATTTTTTACATCATCCTCTTTTATATAATTATCCTGGGTATCCATAAAATTGCTGTATCTTGCTGTAGCATTGGTTAAACCCCTGCCCATACAGATTTTAAAAGAGAGTCCTGGAATATCCGTTGCATTTTCAAGTTTAAACTTAAAACTTGCACCGTCAAATTCGGTATTTATGATATGTCCGATAGGAGATTTCGCTTCTTGATCATCTCTGTAATTTACCAAAAGTCCGTCTGTTGCAGGTCTTCGCCCGATACTTGCAGTCCATGGAATACCTATATTTAAAAAATCATCACCCAAATATAACCAATAAGCCTCTTTGACTCTAAGAGTATTATCTCTTGGCACCTCATTGATAAACCAGTCAAAAGTATCAAATTTTCCAAAAGACTCAACAGATGTTCTTTGGGCATTGTTTCCACTTGCCCCATACATTTTATAATAGCTTAACAAACCTTTAAAAACAAGTTTATCAGTAGGCGCAAATGCCATTTTTAACCATAATCTATTTGTAAAGATTTGATTGGAGTCCTTATCTCCGTTTGCTCTTTCATAATTGATCACATCATAAGCCGTTCTAAAATCCACACCCCATTTGATATTGTCATTACCGTCATGAGCCTTTATCTCACTGATCTGTTTTTTTAGAGATTTGATATTGATTTTCTGTTGAGCTTTCTGGAGCTTGGCAACCTGTTTTTTAAGCTCTTCAACTTCTGCCTTTAAATCACTGTCCGCAGCATTTGCGGAAACAAAAGAAACCCCCAACAATATGGGCAAAATGTACTTTTTCATAACTACTCCTTAATATAAAAAAATCTAATACTTAATCGTATTAAAAATAGACTTAATTTAGACTTAAAATTACTAATTTTCTACAAGAAAACATATAACTTTTACTTATATGTATATTGTCTTTGATATAAAAATTAGTTATTTAACTAATTTTTATCAGCATTATAAAAATATTTTTTATGCTTGAAAATGTTATACTTTCAAAAAAATATCAGGAGTTTAGAATGGAGTGCGAATTTCCTACCGTAAATGAAAATAAAGAAGAGATAAAAGAGATATTTGACAGTGTAAAAACCATTGCCATACCGGGGCTTTCACCAAAAGAGGAAAAAGACAGTTACAAAGTTGCAAAATATCTTCAATCCCAAGGATACAAGATCATACCCATCTATCCAAAAGGAGAAACGATACTCGGAGAAAAAGTTTACAGATCCCTTTTGGAAATAGAAGAGAAGATAGATATGGTAGATGTTTTTAGAAAACCTGCCGCAGTAGATGCGATAGTGGAGGCCATCAGTAAAAGAGATGATGTAAAAGTCCTTTGGCTTCAAAAAGGTATAGTAAACAACAAGGCGGCTCAAAAAGCAAAGGATATGGGACTCAAAGTGGTGCAAAACAGATGTTCCATGGTAGATCACAGAGGTTTGCAATGATCGCACTTAGTGAAATAGTCCATGCAAACAGAGTAATATCTAAAATAGTAGAAAAAACTCCGTTTGCTTACGCACCTCTTTTAAGCGATAAGAAAGATGCTCAAATATATCTGAAAAAAGAGAATCTCCAACTCACAGGCGCTTACAAGATAAGAGGAGCCTATAACAAAATAGCCTCTTTAAACGATGAAGAGAGAAAAAGAGGAGTTATAGCCGCAAGTGCCGGTAATCATGCTCAGGGAGTAGCATACAGCGCAAAAAGTTTCAATATCCCTTCTACTATCATCATGCCCGAAGCCACACCTCTTTTGAAAGTAACAAGTACCAAATCTTTGGGAGCAAATGTAATCTTGCACGGTGATAATTATGATGAAGCTTACGAATATGCTCTAAAATATGCAAAAGAACACAACTTGACATTTATACATCCTTTTAATGATGACAAAATCATCGCAGGACAGGGAACTATCGCTTTGGAGATGATAGATGAAGTAAATGATCTTGATATGATAATCATTCCAATAGGCGGCGGAGGACTTATCAGCGGAATAGGCTCTGCCATAAAACAGTTGGATCCGAACATCAGGGTTATAGGCGTAGTAGCTGCCGGAGCACCGGCTATGTATAACTCTTTTTATGCAAAAAAGGCTATAGACTCCACAAGCGTAAGGACGATTGCAGATGGAATAGCCGTAAGAGATGTAAGCGAAAAAAATCTCAAATATATCCTTGAAGTAGTCGATGATATCGTAAAAGTGGATGATGAAGAGATAGCAAATGCCATTTTGTTTTTGCTTGAAAAACAAAAACTTGTAGTAGAAGGCGGAGGCGCCGTAGGTGTAGCGGCAATCTTGCATGATAAGATAAAATACAGCAAAAATACAAAAATAGGAATAGTTCTAAGCGGAGGCAATATCGATGTGCAGATGTTATCGGTTATCATCGAAAAAGGTCTTATAAAATCCTACAGAAAAATGAAACTTCTCGTAACTCTTATCGATAAACCTGGAAGTCTGATGAAACTGACCGATCTGCTGACAAAAGAGAGAGCAAACATAACACATATCGGATATGACAGAACATCTACAAGTTTATCTTACGGGGATGCAAATGTTACAATGGCACTTGAAACAAAAGGCAAAGAGCATCAAGAAAGTATCAGAAAAGTTCTAAAAGAGCATAATTATAAATTTAAAGAGGAGTATTGATATCTTTATGAGAGCTGTTATACTGTCTGTTATTTTCAATATTTTACTTTTTGGATCTACTCTGCACCTGTCTATCTCCGCAAATCCAAGCAGAGTCAATCCAATCCTTGCAACCGACAGCGCAAGTGGTACGATATCGGGATGGGTTTTTAACTCTCTTGTTACTTATGACAAAGACGGAAAAATCAAACTTGAACTTGCAAAAAGCTATGAATTTACAGATGATACAACTCTCATTTTTAAACTAAAAGAGAATGTCAAATGGCAAGACGGTAAACCTTTCAGCGCCGAAGATGTTGTTTTTACCTACAATACCATCATATCTCCAAAAATTTTCACCCCCTATGCAAGTGAATTCAGATATGTAAAAAGCGTAAAAGCGATAGAAAAATATACGCTTAAAATCAAATACAAAGAGCCATATTTTAAAGCGTTGGAAACATGGATGATGGGAATACTTCCAAAACATCTTTTAAAAGATGAAAAGGATCTGATGACAAGCTCTTTCAATCAACACCCAATCGGAACGGGACCATATAAACTAAAAGGCTTTGAGATATCAAAAGATATGGTTCTTAGAGCAAATGACGACTATTTTATACACAAACCGAATATCGATAAGATAATATATCACTTTATTCCCGATCCATCTACCGAATTTTTGATGCTAAAATCCCATAAACTCGACATGGGAAGCCTCTCTCCACTTCAGATGGAAAGACAGATAGACAAAAAATTCAAAGATTATTATGCCATTTATGAAGATATCTCCCACGGATATACCTACATGGGTTTCAATCTCCAAAATCCGAAATTCAAAAATCCCAAAGTCAGAGAAGCCATAAGTCTGGGTATAGACAGGCAGGAACTTGTCGATATCCTCTTTTTCGGTCACGGCAGAGTCTGCACAGGACCTTTTATGCCCGGTACTTTTGCTTTCAACGAAAAGATAAAAGCACCGAAAAAAGATATAAAAAGAGCAAAAGAACTTCTAAAAGAGGCGGGATATGATGAAAAACATCCTTTATCATTTGAGATCGTAACAAATTCAAACAACTCTGTCAGAATGTATGCCGTGCAGATTTTACAGCATCAATTAAAGGATATCGGAGTAAAGGTCAAAATAAGAGCTTTGGAATGGCAGGCTTTTTTAAATACAATCATAGCTCCAAGACACTTTGAAGCGATAGTTTTGGGATGGAGTCTGGGACTTATGCCAGATGCCTACAGTATCTGGCATACACAGAGTGATAAGAAGGGGGGATTTAATTTTGTTCATTATCACAACAAAAAAGTGGATGAGTTGATAAAAAAAGGTGAAAAAACCATCGACAAAAAGAAATTATCTGTTATTTACAAAGAGATATTCAAACTAATAACCCAAGATAATCCATATCTTTTTTTATACATTCCAAACTCGATAACAGTTGTAAACAAAAAGATCAAAAATGTTACACCCTCTATCATAGGCGTTACACATAATCTGATTGATTGGATAAAACCTTAAAATACTAAAGGGCATCTCTAAAGTATTTTCAAAAAAAACCGAATTATATAAAAAATAATTTGGTGAGTGAAATATGAATTGTAAACTGTCGCAATTGGCAAATGAAGCCATTATCGAATCTCAGATGATTTTTGCAAAAGAGCGTAAAATCCCTCTTTGCATAGCAAGGATGGAATATGATCCAGGACATAATGATGAAGAAAAGTTTAAAGATGTTATAGCATTTATCCATGCTTTTATAGATTATAATCCTATTTTACTTGACAGAGACAATACCTATCTGCTTTTTTTCAAAGATGTGCGGATTCATACTGCCGTCAAGATGATAAAAAAGCTTATTTTCAGTCTAAAAATCAAATACTCTACACAAATAAAGAGAATATCGGTTACTTCCGTTGATCTGGAAGACTCTCTTTTTACACTGCTGGAGAGATTGGATAAATATTTTCTGATGCTGAAAACTTCAAAGAACGAAACCATTTTTTACGGAACAAAGGATTTTGATTTTGTAGCACAAAGAAGCAAAACTGATCTTTTGGATTCTATATTCAAAAAAGATCCTCATATAAAAATATACAATTTCTTTAAAAACATTCCGTTGATTGAAGATGTGATTATAAAAAACTACAAAGAAGATCTGTTAAAAATCCAAATTGATCCTTCAAAGCTCTCTTTTTATAAAAGGGAAAAATCCATCTACATAGAACACAATCTACTGCCGGATATCATAAAAGCCGATATATTTAAAATAGATTTTACAAATTCGATAATTTTATTCTATAATCTCGAATTTCTGGACAGTTCCCCTGTTGATCGGGAAGATATCAGAGTAAAACCTCACAAAGCTCTGCCTGTAAAAGTAAGTTATGCGGATTATATGCTGTTTGAGGGGATTGTTATAGATCTGTCTGTAAATTCTCTTTTGATAGCTACACAACTTGCAAAACTGGAAAAAATCAACAGCCAAAATATCGACAATATGGAATTTGATATAAAATTTCACCTTCCGTTTGCAAACAGAGACAATATCATCTCAACCAAAGGGAAAATATACAAGATACTAGGCAATCAGGTAGTTTTCAATATCACTCCAAATCCGGTACAAAAATCAAAAATATCCTCATACATTTCCGCAAGACAACATCAGTTGATAACAGAACTCGAAAATGAAATAAGCAAAAATCATGAATTTAGTCATTCTGCAATATAGGAAGTTAGACTATGAACCAGATTTTTTGATATAATTTCAATAAAAAGAATTAAATATGCTTAAAAAAATATATCAAAAAATTCAAAAGAAAATTGTCGATTATGTATTTGAGGTTTCAAACAGACCTATGTCATTTATGGAACTTTTAAAAATCAACAAACTTTATGATGACAAGATGAAAGTTGAGGGTAATCTGCCGGGATTTCGTCTTGTACTTTGGAGGGTTTATCTTGTTTTTATCATATTGTGGCATTTGATTATTATTCCGGTTTTGATAATTTTTCATACTCTTTTGGCAAAACTGGACTGCCATTTTTCCATATTGGCTGCAATTGTTTTTACACTGCTGTTTTTCGGTACTTTTACAATTTTCAAAGAGTGGCTGTATGAGCAGATTACAATGAGGCTTCTCAAAAAAGAGTGGAAACACCATTTTGAATTTTTTGATTATGAGAAGTATCACAGGATTGTAACACATATCTATTCCGAAGCATTGGAAAAGGGAATACCCAAAAGTGAATTGAGGCTTTTTATATTTAACAATTTATCATCAAAATAGAGGGCAGCTCTAAAAACTTATACAGTCCATAGAGCTGTCCTATATTCTTTTAAGCAAAGATTATGTAAAATTTCACCTTCTCTAAGATTGCGCCCATAGCTCAGCTGGATAGAGCATTTGATTGCGGTTCAAAAGGTCAGAGGTTCGAATCCTCTTGGGCGCGCCACTGTTTGATTTAACAAAATTCTTCAGATGAAAAACTTGTAAAGTATCAATAAACTGAGCAAAGAGTGCTAAGGTCTATCAAATAATATATCTTTCATAAAATTCTTTTGAAGTAAAAACCCTTATATCAGATAGCAAAAATCCTTTTTTATCATCTGATATAATTAAATCTACATTTAATTCTTTAGCACAAAAATACTGAACACTATCTTCAAAATCATCAAAATCACTATCTATTGCACTGTTTAAAATCATCTCAGAAGCAGGAACAATAATATTTGTATTGATTAATTGTTTTATATGCTTTCTTATATCTTCTTTTGATACTGTTTTACTTTTTGTTAAGAAATAATGAATATTAATAATAGATATATCATTTAAAATAACTTTTATATCTTTTGATTCTAAAAAATAAAATATCTCTCTTGATATTCCGTTATCTCTATCTAATACAGCGTTTAAAAAGATATTTGTATCTATAAAAATTTTTATATTCATATAGTTCCATATTTACTTTTGTAATATAATTCTTTAACCTCATTTAATGTTAAATTTTTTTTATCTGGATCAATCAATCTTCCTAAACCCTCAATAGCTTTTTTTACTTTTTCCGCTCTTTTTATATTTGTAGGTTTTGATTCTCTTAATATTTTATCTATTTCATCAAAACTTTTTTTATTTTGTTGTTTTTTTGTTTTAGATATATAAGAATCTAAAAATTCCGTAAAAAATTTTTTTATCTCTTTTTTTGGAATTTTTTTTATTTGTTGCTCTATATCAGGGCTTTTAATCTGAATTTGTACGATATCTAAATCTAATACAGTCATATTTTTACCTCTTATAAATCAAAATCTATTTCTATTATATCTAAATTATTAACTGTTGTCTTTCACCATAACTTTGACTATGCTAAAAAACAACTGCCTTGCATTAGATACTTTCTCTCTTTACTATGGATACGATATAGTGCATAAAGTCAGTTTTTAACTTGCTTTATTCAAAAGGTCAGAGGTTCGAATCCTCTTGGGCGCGCCACTGTTTTAAAAACGGCTGATAAAACGAACACTCCTGCCTTGTGAAATTTTTTCTCCAAGATATCCTGTAACCAGGATAAATGGTTGCGGTTTGATACCGCTTATCTGAAAAAATTTATCTACAAGTTCTTTTTCCGTATAAAACTCTTTTATATAAACTCCTCCTTCTACACCCCATATAAGAGTAGTTTTGTTTAACAAAGAGAGCGTAGGAGTTATACAGTATATAGGTTTTTGAGGTCTGAATTTACTTAAATGCTTCAAAGTATATCCAGATCGTGTCAGCGCAACACAAAATGATGCCGGAAGTTTTTCACTGAGATTACTTGCCGCATGAGGAAAAGCTTCTTTGATATCGGGTATAAAGTTTTTATGATAGGGATAAGATTTTTGAGTCTCTTTGATCGTTTCTACTATAACATCCAACGCTTCAAGAGGATAGTTTCCTATTGCCGTTTCGTCCGAAAGCATAACTGCATCCGTTCCGTCAAGAAGAGCATTTGCTATATCTGAAACTTCCGCACGGGTGGGATAGGGAGAATTTATCATAGATGTCAGCATCTGAGTAGCTGTGATAACAGGTTTTCCCTCCATATTGGATTTTGCAATGATCTCTTTTTGCAGTGTCGGAACACGGCTCAGTCCTATTTCCGCTCCCAAATCTCCTCTTGCAACCATGATGGCATCACTTACTTTTATGATTTTGTCTATCTCCTCTACTGCACTTTTTCTTTCAATCTTGGCAACTATCCACGCATCGCTGTCTTGCAGAAGAGACTTTGCCTCTATGATATCTTTTTCACTGCTTACAAAAGAGATAGCTATAAAATCTATATTCATTTTTACACCAAATCTTATATCCTCTTGATCCTTTTTTGTAAGAGCATTTAGAGAAAGTCCGTCTTTTGGAAAATTGACTCCTTTTCCCTCTTTGAGGATTCCTTTTGTAAGGATTTTTAGAGTCAAAGTCTCTTTATCCGTATCTATCACCTCTGATTGAACCGTACCGTCTGCAAAAAAGATAAGATCTCCTTTTTGAAAATCCGATAAGATTTCAGGATAACTTATGCTAAAGTCTCCTTTTTGCAGATCAGAAGAGACCTTCAATACATCGCCTCTAAAAACTTCAACAGGTTTTTTCAAACCTCTAATCCTTATTTTCGGACCGCATATATCCTGTAAAATGCCGACAAGTCTGCCTTTTTTGGAAGAGATCTCTCTTATGAGTCTGATGGTTTTTTCATGTTCTTGATGAGTGCCGTAGGAGAAGTTCAGTCTAAAAACATTTACTCCTTTATCTATCAGAGCCGAGACAGATTCGGGATTGTTGGTTGATGGTCCAAGGGTAGCTATTATTTTAACTTTTGGTTTCATACGATTTCCTTTTTCGTTATTATACAAAAGAATATACTCCGATATCCTTTATTAAGCCGTTTTTAGCTATAATCGCCCGAAAATTTGAAAAGATTACAGGAAAAAGCAGATGAGTAAAAAAAGTACGGTTTACAATCCAAAAGAGATAGAGGAGAAATACTACGATATTTGGGAAAAAAGAGGTTATTTTGAGATAGAGGGAAATAAAAATATCCAAAAAGATGATAAAAATTTTTCTATCATGATGCCTCCTCCAAATGTTACGGGAAGTCTTCATATCGGTCATGCCTTAACTTTTACACTTCAGGATATTATGGTCAGATACAAAAGAATGGACGGTTTTAAAACTCTTTGGCAACCCGGACTTGATCATGCCGGTATAGCAACCCAAAATGTTGTTGAAAAACAGCTTTTGCAAAAAGGGATCAAAAAAGAAGAGTTGGGGCGAGAGAAATTTTTGGAAAAAGTCTGGGAGTGGAAAGAGTACAGCGGAGGAACGATACTTCATCAGATGAGAAAACTCGGTGTCTCTCCCGCATGGAGCAGAACCAGATTTACGATGGATGAGGGGCTTAAAAACGCCGTTAAAAGAGCTTTTGTAAAACTATACGATGAAGGTTTGATAGTTCGCGGAAACTATATGGTCAACTGGTGTACGCATGACGGAGCTTTGAGCGATATAGAGGTGGAGTATGACGAACATCAGGGAAAACTTTATCATATAAAATATCCTTTTTCGGACGGTAGCGGTTTTGTGGTTGTTGCCACAACAAGACCCGAAACATATTTTGGTGATACTGCCGTTATGGTAAATCCCGATGATGATAGATACAAAGAGATCATAGGCAAAAAAGTAAAACTTCCTTTGATAGAGCGGGAGATAGAGATCATTGCCGATGAGCATGTTGATATGGAGTTTGGAACCGGTGTTGTCAAGGTAACTCCTGCCCATGATCCAAACGACTATGAGGTAGGTAAAAGGCATGATTTGGAGTTTATCACCTGTTTTGACGAAAAAGGTATTTTAAACAAAGAGTGCGGTGAGTTTGAAGGGCTTGAGAGACTCTCTTCAAGAGAGAGAGTTGTAAAAAGACTGAAAGAAGAGGGGTTTATCGAAAAGATAGAAGATCATCTCCATCAGGTAGGACACTGTTACCGATGTCATAATGTTGTGGAGCCTTATATCTCAAAACAGTGGTTTGTCAAAAAAGAGATAGCCGATGAAGCGATAAAAAAGGTAAATAAGGGTGAAGCAAAATTTTTCCCCGCTCACTGGATAAACTCTTTTAATGCTTGGATGAAAGACCTTCATGACTGGTGTATCAGCCGTCAGCTTTGGTGGGGACACAGGATACCGGTATTTTACTGCAAAGATTGCGATAACGAGTGGGCTACGACAGATGATCACCCCTCCTCATGTCCCAAATGTAACTCCAAAAACATCTATCAAGATCCCGATGTTTTGGATACTTGGTTCAGCTCCGGTCTTTGGCCGTTTTCCACTTTGGGCTGGGGTAATGAAGAGATCGGCAAAAGTGAGTTGTGGAATGAAGAAGATATAAAGAATTTTTATCCAAACTCTCTTTTAATAACCGGTTTTGACATTATCTTCTTTTGGGTTGCAAGGATGATGTTTTTTGGAGTTCATTTTATGAAAGATGTACCTTTTGGCGATATCTATCTGCACGCTCTTGTAAGAGATGAAAACGGTATGAAGATGAGCAAATCAAAAGGAAATGTCATCGATCCTCTCGATACGATAAAAGAGCAAAGCGCCGATACTCTCCGCTTTACTCTGGCTGTTTTGGCAGTTCAGGGAAGAGATATAAAACTAAGCAAAGAGAAACTTGAACAAAGCAGAAATTTCACCAACAAACTCTACAATGCCGCCAGATTTTTGCTGATGAACGAAGAGAGATTTGATGATCTAAAAGATACGCAGATAAAAAGCGATCTTGGAAGATATCTTCTAAGCAGACTCAATGTTGCCGTAAAAGAGACAAGAGAAAATCTCGATCTCTACCGCTTTAACGATGCCGCCACGACACTTTACCGCTTTTTGTGGGGCGAGTTTTGCGACTGGGGTATAGAACTCAGCAAAGCGCAAAAAGAGAGTATCAAAGAGCTTGGAGCCATCTATAAAGAGGCTCTTAAACTGCTTCATCCATTTATGCCTTTTATCAGCGAATATCTTTATCAGGAACTTGGTAAAAGCGAACTTGAAAATAGCGAATCTGTGATGGTTAAAAACTATCCTGAAATAAAAGAGAGAGATGAAGAGATAGAAAACATCTTCTCTCTTATCATCGAAGCGGTTATAGCGATAAGAAGGGCAAAAGCAAATATCGATCTTGCCAACAAAAAGATAGAAAAAGCCTATATCAAACTTGATGAAGATATAAATCTTGAAAAATACAAACAGTTTATACAACTGCTTTCAAAAGTGCAAAATTTGGGATTTACCGACAAAAAGATTGAAAACTCCGCCACCGATGTTTCTGACAATATGGAGGTTTATATCCCTCTTGAAAATATCGACCTAAAACCGATCATCGACAGACTCTCACACCAAAAAGCCAAACTTGAAAAAGAGTCTGCAAAACTTAAAGGAATGTTGTCAAACGAGAGATTTGTAAAAAATGCGCCAAAAGAGGTGGTAGAGCAGAACAAAAAAGCCTATGAGGAGATAAAAGAGAAACTCCAAAAGATAGAAAAAGAGCTTTCGGGATTTGGTTTATAGCCGAGATCGCTCGGCTATAATGTTTCTCGAAATTAAGAGAGAATTTTAGAAACAGCATGGTTTATGGAATAAAAAGAAATTAAAAGTTGTTGTCTATTATCTCCATTCCGTAGTAACCGTCTGCCAGAAAAATTTTTCTTTCATCTTTGGACAGAGTCAGTCCCAAAGCATAACCAGGAGTGCTTATGTTTTTTATAAGTTTTGGATTACCGGGATTTGTAACATCTACTATATATAAACCTCCGTATCCGCTTGATATATAAGCTGTTGTTTCATCTTTTGAAAGAATGATACTGTTTGGATCTCCCTTCAGTTTTAGAGAAGCTATTATATTTTGTTTGTAAATATCGCTTATATCTATAATTCTAAAATTTTTCATAGGAGTCGCAACAAAAGCTTTTGTCCTGTCTTTTGATATATAGACACAAGAAGGGGGCAAAAGTTTACTGTCATCTTTGATAGCTGTTTTTGGATTATTTGGATCAATTATTAAAAACATATTATATCTACACAGAGCCATAAAAGTTTTTGATTTATCTTTGGACAGAAACACTGTTGCGTAATTTATTTCCGTTTTTTTGGAACTTATAATTTTCGGATTTAAACAATCACTTATATCAATCACTTCCAAATATCCGTAATCGTCTGCCAAAAATGCTTTTGTCTCATCTTCTGATATTGCCATTTTCAGAGAATTTTTGTTGATATTCAAAGAACCCAAAACGGAAAGATTTTTGTCATTTTTTATATCTATAATTTTCATTCCCGCAAAACCGTCGGTTATATAGGCTTTTGTTTCATCAGAAGAGAGTATGACATCTCTTACATATCCGTTGGTATCGATACGATTTATAAAATCATAATCCACCTTTATATGAACAATCCCCTCATTGGAACTGCTCATACCGTCATTTGCTTTATAGATAAATGTATCTGTTCCCGTATAATCTTTATCAGGAAGATATTCAAAACCAAAAGCTGTCTGTGTCAATCTACCGTGTTTTGGATTTTGTGTAATTATATATTTTAGAGTATCGTTATCTTCATCTTTCGCATTTAAGATTATATTTTTGATATGATTGAGTTTGGTTATAACAGAGTGTGCATATTTTTTATTTAAATCTATTATTTGCAAATATCCGTTTGTTGCAAAAATTTTTGTTTTCTTTCTGTCGAATATGATTGAATAGATAAATCCTTTGACTTTTATATAGCCTTTTACAACAATATTTGAAGGATCGCTTATATCAATAATCTGCAAACCCTTCTTTCCGCTTGACAATACAGCCTTTTTTTCTCCTTCAAGAAACAAAAGATCCCTTGTCTCTCCCGGCGGATAGAGTATGCCCAGAGTTTTGGGCTTTGATGAATCTGTTATGTCTATGATTTCCAAAGAAGAATTTTTTATCATATAAATTTTCTTTCCATCTTCTGACAAAATCATCTTTATAATCATATAAGACTTGTCTGTCTTGCTTAGAATGGTGGGATTAAGAGGGTCTTTGATATCTACAATTTTAAAATATAATCCTGAAGAGATATAAGCTGTGGTTTCGTCTTTTGATAAAATTATATCCCCTATGGAAGTATTAATATCGATAGAACCGGCAATATAGGGATTGGAGGGATCGCTGATATCAATGATATCAATACTGTTACTATAAGCTATAAATATTTTTGTTTTATTTTTTGATAAAATTATTTTATATACATCATTTTTTAAATCAATAGAACCGATTTTTACAGGATTTGACAAATCTGTTACATTCATGATATAAAATTTTTTTTCTTCGGTACTTGCAAAAGCTCTTGTTTTATCCTCAGAAAGTACAAAATGTGTGATTTTTAAAGGATAGCCAACAGCTTCTTTATATGTGGGATTGTAAATATCACTTATATCTATAATAATTGATTTTATCATTCTAAAAGAGAATGTAAAAATCTTTTTTCCATCTTTTGACAAGACCATTTTTTCAAATCTTCTTGGAGTATAAACAGAATTTATCAAAGTAGGTATTTTGACATCTGTTTTGACAACGGGAATATGGTTGATACGGTTTATGATATTTTGAAACTCTTTTGAACTCAATATATCTTTGATAATCGTCTCTTTTGAGTTTTTTTCAGCTCTCTCTTTCCAAAAAGCATTCTCCTTGCTGTTTTTTTCCCTGTTCAATAAAGCTTTGTACAAAAGAGAGACAAATTTTTCATTATCATAATCATCTTTTAATGCTCCCTTTAAATATAAAAGATATTTGATACTCTCAAAAAGAGTTTTTTTTCCGCTTTTTATATTTTTATACCAATACTCCTCTCCTTTTGGATCTGCTTCTCTTCCTAAAACGGTATAGTAAAATCTATCTATCAAAACTGTCAGTTTATCCTTTTTGTCAGCATGTTTGATAGAATATTTGTTACAGTTTCTTTTAAATTCTTCAGAGAGGGCAAATTCGTAAAAGAGCATATCTCTTGTTACGGTTTTTGTTTTGAGGCGATTAAACCAGTAATTAAATCCTTTTGTATCCGGTTTCCTTGAAAAAAAAATATCATAACTTCTTTTTATAAAATCTTCATCATTGAGATTTTGATTTTTGATACCTGTTTTATAAAAATATCTGCTGATTCCAAAAGCATTCAAATCATTTTTCAGTCTGCCTCTCCAATATATCACTCCTTTGGGATCTGCATTTTTGTTATAGCTGTTGATATACAGTCTGTTTATAAATGATCTTATATCGGCATCATTTGCATAAAGCCTGTTATCTGTTATTAAATATAAAATTATAAAAAACAAAAAAATATTTCTTAAAAAAGTCATTTTTATTTCCATAAAAGTCCTGATTTAGTATAGTATAGTACTTTTTAATTTAACTGTTCCTTACAGTTTAATATTTTTTTATGAAATAACATTTTTTAAGGAAATTAATATTATGATTAAAATAAAATTAAGATCTATAGTGCTTTCAATTTTATCAAAATTAGCTTTTACACAATAAATATACGAAGAAGGTTTGGTTTTTAAGCAAAATGTATTTTGCTTAAGGAAACGGCATTGAGATTAAAATTTCATTTTTATAGTTTAGGATAATTTGTTTTTTACTTTTGTATCGTTTTTAGATAGGTATTGTCATTTAAAAAGAGATAGATTTGTCCCAAAAGTATATCTTTTTGTCTGTCGGTTATGTTTGCGATCTCATCGATATTGTTTTTCAGATATCTTTCAACCTCTTTCATATCATAATCGAGGTCTTCCAATATATCATAGATACTTTGGGATTCAAGGATATTTGTTATCTTATATCCGTTTTTGTCTATCTCTATCGTTGTTTCGGTCGGGTGGGTAAAGAGGTTGTGTTTCATCCCAAGTACCTCCTGATACGCTCCCACAAGAAAAAATCCCAAAAAATACTCCTCTTTTTTTATATCAACATCATGTAAAAAGAGAGGTTTTTTGATGTTGAACTCTATCTCTCCGTCGCTGTCGCAGGTGATATCCCACAGACTTGCCGATCTCACCGGTGTTTCATCAAGTTTATCCAAAGGCATAACGGGAAAACTCTGTTTGAGTCCCCAATAATCGGGCAGACTTTGAAAAATAGAGAAGTTTATAAGGTATCTCTCCTGAATCCTCTCCTGAATCGATAAAAGCTCTTTGTAGGGTTTGTCTTTTAGAAGACTCATCGCCTTTTTGATGATAAGATGGATCAAAATCTCCGTATTTGATCTGTCTATGAGATCGATATATCCAAGATCAAAGAGTGTCAAAAGTGATTCCATGTGATCCATGCCGTCATGGAGATATTCAAGAGCCACATTTTTGTTGATCGTTTTATAAAGCTCAAAAAGCTCCGTTACCAATGGCGGATTTTCCTCTTTCAGTTTCAAAAAACTCTCATGATACTCTTGAGAGAAGAGTTCCAACACAGGAGCGGTCAAAACAGCATGGGAAGCGGCTATATAACGACCGGATTCTATGAAAATGTCCGGTTCTTGTACCTTTTTTGCTCTTGCGATGGTTTGAAGCATAAAAACGATATCGTTTGCAAATTCTCTGATGGAGTAGTTTTTTTGATGATGCTCTTCATGCTGGGAATACTCTACTGCCAAACCCCCTCCGATATTTAGGGCATGAAGGTTTGAAGCACCAAGCTTTTTAAGTTCCGCATAGATATTTCCCGCCTCTCTTAGAGCTTTTTTCATAGGCGTTATTTCGGTTATCTGTGAACCTATATGAAAGTGGATCATCGTAAACCTCTCCAAAAGAGAGTTTTTTCCAAGAAGTTCTATCGCACTTATAAGTTCGGTGGAAGTCAGACCGAATTTTGAGTTTATTCCACCGCTTTTTGCCCATATACCGATACCGGAACTGTGAAGGCGGATACGAAGCCCTATATTTGGCAATATCGCTTTTTGGGGCATGTTTTTTGCCGTTTGTATGATACTTTCAAGTTCATTCAATCCCTCTATCGTCAAAGTGATATTGTATCCCATCCTTGCGGCGATAAAACCCAGAGTTATCATCTCTTCATCTTTAAATCCGTTTACGGTTATCGGAGCATTTTTGTTATTGAATGCCATGGCTATAAAAAGTTCCGCTTTGCTTCCGGCTTCAAGTCCGTAGCCGTATTTTTCCCCTATATTTACCAGTGATCTGACAAAATTTGGAAACTGGTTTACTTTCAGAGGAAATACTGCATTAAAAGAGCCTTTGTATCTGTTCTCTTTTGAAGAATTTTTAAAATGGGTATAAAGACTCTCTATCTGTTTTTCTATCAGATGAGGGAAACGAAGAAGCACGGGTCCTTTTATACCTCTGCTTCTTACATCTTTGAGGATATCAACAACGGCCGGTTTTGATTTGTAGTTTAGTTTGACTTTTCCCTCTTCTATGATGAAATTGTTTTCACCCCAGATACAAAGTCCGTAATCATACACTTTTTTATTCACCTGTTTTTATAAAAGTCTCTTCTTTTGTTTCCAAATCTTTTACCCAAATAACACCGTTTTGAAGTTCGTTCTCTCCTATCACGGCACAGTATCTCGCATTTGATTTGTCTGCGGATTTCAGATGGGCTTTTAGGCTTTTTGTTTTGTATTCCAAAAATACTTTTTCATCTTTTCTTCTTTTTAGAGCCTCTTTAAAGATTATATTTTTGGCTTCATCACTCATCGCACCAAAATAGTACCCCTCTCTTTTTGCTTTTGGCATCTCTATAAGTTCCAAAATCCTCTCTATCCCGATGGCAAAGCCGATGGCGGGAGTCGGTTTGCCTCCCAAAAATTCGACAAGTCTGTCATATCTTCCGCCTCCGGCTATCGCATTTTGAGCGCCGAGCGATGATGAGACAAATTCAAATGCCGTCTTTGTGTAATAATCAAGTCCTCTGACAAGATTGCTGTCTATCTCATATTCTATATCCAAACTCTCAAGCATTGAAACAAGATTTGCAAAATCTTTATCGCAAATCTGACAAAGAGAACCGGTTATACGAGGGACTTCTTTCAAAGCAATCTGGCAGTTTTGGTTTTTACAGTCAAAGACTCTGACAGGATTGGTTGAGATTCTTCTTTGGCAATCTTCACAAAGACCGTCATCTATATCTTTTAAAAATGTAACAAGATTTTCTCTGTATGAGGGCATACACTCATGACATCCAAGAGAGTTTATTTTGAGTTTGAAAGGAATGTTGAAAAAATCCAAAATCTCTTTTATCATAACGATAATATTCACATCTTCCAAAACATCGGCCTCTGCGAAAGATTCCGCACCGAACTGGTGAAATTCTCTAAGCCTTCCTTTTTGGGGCCTTTCATATCTGAACATCGCACCGTAATAGTAAAATCTGTAAATTCCGCCTCTTTTGTCAAGCTTGTTCTCTATAAAACTTCTGACCACTCCCGCTGTTCCTTCCGGTCTGAGGCAGACATCGTTTCCGCCTTTGTCCGTAAACTGATACATCTCTTTTCCGACTATATCGCTGCTCTCTCCAACACTTCTTTTAAAAAGAGCCGTCTCTTCCAATATAGGAGTTTCCACAGGCAGAAAACCAAAATTTTCAGCAATCCTTGAAGCGTTTTTTATAAAATAATCAAATTTTTCACTCCTTGGCGGTAAAAAATCCTTCATTCCTCTTAATGCTTTAATCATGAAAAACATATCCTTTTATAATTTTGTTTATCTCTTTGATCTCTTTTGAAGAATCGATAATGATATGATCAATTTTTAATTTTTTTATAATTTTTTCCATCATATTTTGAACTTTTATCAGATACTCTATCCCTCTTTGCTCTATTTTATCCTCTTTTTTCCCTTTTAGTCTCTCTTTTATCAAAAGGGGATCTGTTTTGAAAAGTACGATTTTGTCCGGCAGAGTGTTTTTAAGTGCAAAGAGATTCAGTTTGATCAAAAAATCAAACTCATCTTCGTTTTTGTTTGCAAGATGATATGCGATACCCGATACAAAACCTCTGTCGCTTATAACTGTCTTGTCAGGATTTGGTTTTATGACCTCTTCAAAATGCTCCGCCCTGTCTGCCAAAAACAAAAACATCTCCGCCCTTTTGGAGTTTAGCCCCTGATGTAAAATAATCTCTCTTATCTTTTTTCCAAGCTCTGTCGCTCCGGGTTCTTTTGTAAAAAGGGCATCTTTGTACTCCTCTTTTAAAAGTTCTATCTGGGTTGTTTTACCGCAGGTATCCACACCTTCAAAAAGTATATACATCCTATCTCTCTTTCAAAAAAGGGAGTATCTCTTTTGGTACAAGATGACTCGCATCTCCGCCAAATTTCAAAATCGTTCTGACAACCGAAGAGCTGATAAAAGCGTTTTTGAGATTTGGCATCAGATAAATCGTCTCGATATCGGGATTTAACGAAGCGTTGGCATATCCCATCTGAAGCTCATATTCAAAATCGCTGACGGCTCTAAGACCTCTTATCACCGCACTTATCCCCTCTTTTTGTGCAAAATCAACCATCAGAGTATCAAACGGTTTGACGATGATATTGTCATATTTTGCAGTTGCCATCTTGATCATCTCCACCCTTTTTCCCACTTCAAACATCGGATTTTTCTCTTTCGAGACGGCAACCGCCACCAAAACTTTATCAAATATCTTTTTTGCTCTTAAAATAACATCCACATGACCTTTTGTTATCGGATCAAAAGTTCCCGGATACAAGACTATTTTATTCATTTTCCTCTCCCCATCTTTTAAAAAGGTTGTGATCTATCCCCAAAAGGTCAAACCACTTTCCTATAAAAAAATCACTCATCTGCTCCAAATTTTCTGGTTTTGAATAGTATCCCGCAACAGGAGGAGCGATGATCACTCCGAGTCTGGAAAGTTTTAGCATATTTTCAAGCGCAATAGCACTGTATGGCATCTCTCTTGGCGCCAATAAAAGCTTTCTTCCCTCTTTTAACATAACCGAAGCCGCTCTTGTTGTAAGCGTATCGGATATACCGCAGGAGATTTTGGCAAGAGTGTTCATACTGCACGGTATAACAACCATCGCATCTGTTTTAAAAGAACCCGATGCCACGGAAGCTGAGATATCACTGTCATCAAGATAAAAACGGTTTTTCTCTTTTTGCATTACCGTTTTTGCATTGTCTGAGATGATGATATACTTTTTTATCTCTGTCGGAAGTTTTTTTATAAAATCCGTTCCAAGATTCACCCCACTTGCGCCGCTTACGGCTATGATGATTTTCACTCTAAAATCTCCACCTTTTTTTTTGAGATAACTTTTGCTTTAAATCTTTTTCCTCTTTTGTTCTTAACGGTTACGATATCTTTCAGGTTTGCATCTTTTAGCAAAACAACATCAAATTCCAAAGATATACCATCTTCATATAACAAGGCCGTTACCGTATCTCCTTTGTTGAGAAGAGTCTGCTCTTTTATGCTTCTTTTTGAGAGAATCTCTCCTTTGCGGATAAATCGTGCCGCTTTTTTGGCTGATACGAAATCTTTTACAGGCTCGTTTATGATATATCTGAAAGTTATATCTTCCTTTTTGATATCCAAAGGTGATATGATTTTATCTTTTTGGATATTATTATTTGCTTTAAAGACACCAAGCAAAGCCACTATCCTGTAACGAAACGAAACTTTTTTACCGTTTTTCAAAACGGCTTTGAAATTTCCCTCATCTCTTTTTAGATAATTTTTTTGAATTTCTATCTTTTTCAGCTCTTTTGGCAAGAAGTCTGTTTTTTTCAGCGGTGTTAAAAAGATCGATTTTATTTTCATGGTCGGATATTTTAAGAGGTATTTTTGTTTCAAAAGAGGTTTTAAAAAAGAATAATTTGAATTTTTTATGCAGTTTAGATCAAAAGTGATGATTTTTGCTTTCTGTTTTGAGATTTTATAACCCTTTTTTTCCAAAAGAGAAGAGAGTTTTTTTGATGTGATCTTATAGTTGTAACTCTTTTTTGGGATATAGAGTATTGTCTGGTTATTTTTGGAGGAGGGAAATATATCTTTTATCGTAACTTTGCCTGATTTCAAACAGTATCTGTCTGAAAACTGTTGTGAAAAAAGCGATTGGAAAATCAAAAGAGGAAGTAAAAAGCGTATAAACATAGTGTAAGCCGGTTTTTAAATGGAGCGGGAGACGGGGGTCGAACCCGCGACCCCAACCTTGGCAAGGTTGTGCTCTACCACTGAGCTACTCCCGCAAATACGGATGAAATTTTAACTCTTATTTGCTTAGAGTTTTATAAAGAGTGTAGAAATTTTTAGGGTAAAATTGGATAAAATTTCATAAAAAAAGCACAAAGGCATTTAAATTGGATATAAACAGGATAAAAGAGGAACGAAAATCATGGCTGAAATGGAAAAACATAGCACCTCTAAGGGAGCTTTTAGGCAAACTTCCCGATATCGACTCACAAACAAAGTTGAATGATACGATAACGATAAGCGGAGATATCTGCAAAGAAGAAAAAGATTTTATAAAAGATGTCGCATGGGCATTGAGAGCATGGAGAAAAGGACCTTTTAGAGTATTTGATACATTTATAGACAGTGAATGGAAAAGCCATATAAAATACAATCTCTTAAAGCCTTTTTTTGATATAAACCAAAAAAGTGTAGCCGATATAGGGTGCAATAACGGTTACTATATGTTTAGAATGTTGAAAGAAAATCCAAAAGAGATAGTAGGATTTGATCCCTCTCCCCTTTTTAAAACCCAGTTTGATTTTATCAACCATTTTATAAAAAGTGATATTGTTTATGAACTTTTGGGAGTTGAACATCTCCCCTTTTACGGTAAAAAATTTGATGTTATCTTCTGTCTTGGAGTTTTATATCACCGAAGCGATCCGATAGCTATGCTCAAATGCCTAAAACAGGGACTTAACAAGAAAGGTGAAGTGTTTTTGGATACCTTTTTTATAGAGGGTGATGAGCCGATTGCGCTGTCTCCTTCAAAAACATATTCCAAAATCCCAAATGTTCATTTCGTACCTACGGTAAAAGCACTTCAAAACTGGTGTGAAAAAGCCGGTTTTGGCTCTTTTGAGATTTTGGCAAAAAAACCGACAACTTTTGAAGAGCAGAGAAAAACCAAGTGGATATTAGGAGAGAGTTTGGAAGAGTTTTTGGATAAAAACGATCCGGGCAAAACTGTTGAGGGTTACCCCGCACCAAAAAGGGTATATGTAAAGCTTAGGGTTTAAAAGAGAAGATTTCCCTTATCACCCCGTTGCAATCCTCAAAATATCATTGTAAATCGTAAAGAGCATCAATGAAAGCAAAAGTATCCAGCCTCCTATTGTCAGTTTATAGAGGATATTTTCGTTTGGAGGTCTTTTGAAGATCATTTCATAAAGGTTGAAGATGATATGTCCTCCATCAAGTGCCGGAATCGGCAGGAGGTTTAAAACTCCGAGATTTACCGAGATCAGCGCGGTTAGACCAAAAAGAGCCGTTATGCCGACAGAGGCTGCCTGTGAAGTTACCTGAACTATCGAGATGACTCCTCCCATCTGATTTATCGGTATGATCCCTTCTATCAGCTTTTGCAGACCTTTTATGATAAGGTATGATGAATCTATCGTTTTTTTATAGGCGTAAGAGAAACTCTCAAACAGCCCCAAATGCAAAGTTACTATATCTCCGCTTGGCATGATCCCGACGGCTCTTTTTTTGATATCCTCTCCGAAGATATTTTTCAATGTGGATATTTTGGGAATAATTTTGATATTTTTTATTTTATTGCCTCTTTTTACGGTAAAAAGCAAAGCTCCTTGAGAATTTTTGATATATCTGCTTAGATCACTCCATGTTTTTACATCCATACCGTTTATCTGTAAAATCTCATCTTTTGGTTGAAGTTTTGCCGCATTTGCGGGAGAATTTGGTGATACTTTTCCTATAACGGGAGCTAATTCGTTTACTCCCATAAAAGCTATGAGAAGATAGAGAATATAAGCTAAGAGGAAATTTGCAAAAGGTCCTGCCAAAAGGATAGCTATCCTCTGCCACGGTTTTTTTGAATTGTAACTGTCTTTGTCATGATTTGCTTTTAGAGGGTTTAGATCATCTTGCCCTTTCATCTGCACATATCCTCCAAGAGGGATGGCACTCAGGCAGTAGGTGGTTTCTCCCTTTTTTTTGCAAAAAAGCTTTTTCCCAAATCCTATACTGAAAGTTTCGACTTTTACGCCAAAAAGCCTTGCAACAGTAAAATGACCCAACTCATGAAAAAATATCAAAAAAGAGAGTATAATTAACGATACGATTAAACCCACTATTTAACTCCTTTTGCATAACCTAAAATATACTCAAATCCCGAATAAAGCGTTATCAAAACGGCAGCCCACAAAAGGAGTTCTCCGCCCTGCCAGTTCATGATCAAAAAGCCGATGGCAAACATCTGTGCTACTGTTTTTAGTTTGCCGCTGAAGGATGCAGCTACGCTTATACCCTCTCCGATTGCCGCAACTCTAAGACCGGTTACAAAAAACTCTCTTGTCATGATAAGATAGATAGCCCACGGATTTGCCCTGTCTATATACATAAGCCCCAAAAATGCCGCAAGAGTAAGCATTTTATCGGCAAGAGGGTCAAGAATGGCTCCGACTTTTGTCATCTGATCCCATTTCCTTGCTATATAGCCGTCAAAAAAATCGGTTATACTTGCAACTACAAAAAGCAAAGCGGCAGAGTAGTCAAGCCAGGAGGGGTGGATACCTTCAAAGATACCCAAATCTCTCTCTACCAAAAAAAGATACATCAAAGGCGCCATCAATATCCTGATAAAAGCTAGGATATTCGGAAGATTTAAGATCATCTAAAAGATGTTCCCCCATCTACGATCAAAGTCTGTCCCGTTATCCAGGAGGCTTTGTCACTGCACAAAAACAGACATGCTCCGGCTATATCCTTTGGTGTTCCCATTCTGTTTAGAGGAGAGCGCTCTATCGTTGCCTCTTTTACCTCTTCATAATTTGTAAAAGCTCTCAAAGCATCTGTTTCGATAGGTCCTCCGCTTACGGCATTTACTCTTATATTTTTCTCTCCGAGCTCCTGAGCGGCATATTTGACCATTGTTTCAACGGCGGCTTTGTTAGTTCCGTGTCCGGCATAGTTTTCTATATAGACCAGATTTCCGGTGGATGACATGGAAAGTATCACACCTTTGCCAACTTTTTCCATCCTTTTTGCCGCTTCCTGCGCACCGATTACAAACGCCGTAACCGTAGCGGTATAGATATTTCCCAAACCTCTTGGTTTAAGCCGCATAAATTTTCCGTATCCGCCTACAACCGCACGACCTGAAATGATCGCATTTGAGATAAAAAAATCGACTCTGTCAAAATCTTCATCGATCTTTTTAAAAACATCTTTGTACTCATCAGGTTCCAAAATATTTAACTTATAATATCCTGCCTTGATGTTATGGTTTTTTTCAAGATCATCTTTTATCTTTTTTGCCTCTTCTTCGTTTGAATTGTATGTAAAAGCCACATTTACACCGTTTTTGGCAAATTCATAAACGATAGCTTTGCCTATTCCCCTCGTTCCGCCACTGATAACTAAAGTTTTACCCTTCATCAAAAACCTTTAACGGCATATTTTTTCAGCGTCTCTTCTATCTTTTTCATATTCTCACCGCTTGGAGGAACAAGAGGCAGACGATACTCCAAAGATTCTATAAGAGATGCCATATACATTGCCGCTTTTATGGGGATTGGATTGCTTTCGCAAAAAAGATCTCTGTTTATCTCAAAAAGATGATCATTCAAAGCTTTGGCTTTTTCCAATTCGCCGTTCATAGCATGGTGAACAAGAGCGGATATCTCATTTGGCAATATATTTGAAGTAACGGAGATAACGCCTTTTCCTCCGTTAGCCAAAATCGGATAGTTGATCATATCATCTCCGCTGATAACAGCAAGTTCAGGCATTCTTGCCAAAAGCTCCACTGTTCTTGCCATAGAGCCGGTAGCCTCTTTGATGCCGTAAATGTTATCAAAATCCCTAAAAAGTCTCTCTACCGTTGAGGGGAGAAGATCGGCTGCGGTTCTTCCGGGTACATTGTATAGAAGTATCGGGATATTTATGGATTTTGCGATGGATGCAAAATGCTGATAAAGTCCCTCCTGCGTAGGTTTGTTGTAGTAGGGAGTTACGGAGAGGATACCGTCTGCGCCGTTTGATTCGGCAAACTGTGCCAGACTCATCGCTTCTCTTGTTGAATTGCTTCCCGCACCTGCCAAAACTTTGGTTTTTGTTCCTCTGCACACTTCAACCGCCGCTTTGATACAGGTTTGATGCTCTTCATGGGTGAGTGTTGCGCTCTCTCCCGTCGTTCCTACCGGTACAACCACATCGATACCGTTTTCTATCTGTCTTTCTATCAGTTTTTCATAAGAGTTCAGATCCAGTTTTCCATATTTAAATGGAGTTATCAGAGCCGTCATTGCTCCCGTTAGAGCGTTCATTTTTCTTCCTTTCTTAAAATTATAGTTGTTGAATTATCTTTTGTAAAATATTTTTTAGCAACTTCTACGATATCATCAGTTTTGAGTTTATTGATATTATCCTCATATTCCAAAAGCGGTTTTATATCGCCTTTTGCAAAATAGCTTCCAAAAAGGTCTGCAAGATTGCTTGAGTTTTGCATACCGAATATAAAATCGGCTTTTGTGTTGATCTTGACTTTATCAAGCTCCTCTTGTTTTATACCCTCTTTTTTTATCTTCTCTATCTGTTGCCAAAACTCTTTTTCCACCGTTTCGGCTTTGACTTTCGGATTGCAAATGGCTAAAAACAGAAATAAGGAGGGATCTTTGTTTTCCATATTGTAAGCGTATATCTGATTTGCAAGTCGCTTTTTGTCGATGAGATCTTCATTTAGCCTACTGCTTTTTCCGCTGCTTAAAAGTTCGCTCAAAGCTGAGAGTTTTACCTGATCTTTGTCCTGAAAATTGGGTATATGAAAGACGATTGCTATAAATTCCACTTCACTCTCTTTGTGGATTATCACCCTTTTTTCTCCGTCTTGCTTTGGCTCGACCTGATGAACTTTTGGAATATCACAACAGTTTTTTATATCTTTGAAATATTTTTCGCTCTCTTTGAAAACATTTTCCGGCTTTATATCTCCGGCTACGACGATTACGGCATTTTTGGGCTGATAATAGGTTTTATGAAAATTTCTTATATCTTCAATTGTCCAGTTTTTTATATCTCTCATAAATCCTATCGGTGTCCAGTGATAGGGATGATAGAGATATGCGTTGTTAAAAAGCCTGAAATAGAGATATCCCATCGGAGAGTTATCCGTTCTCCATCTTCTCTCTTCCGTAACGACATTGTGTTCGGTTTTATACTCTTCCTCTTTCAGATTGAGATTTTCCATCAGTTCGGCAAAAAGTTTCAAAGATTCTCCGAGATTTGAGGAGGCGCTTTTGATAAAATAGTGTGTATAGTCAAATCCGGTTGAAGCGTTGTTGATTCCGCCAAATCCTTTGACTATCTCGTCAAATTCTCCCGCTTTTAGATGTTTGGTTGATTTGAAATTCATGTGTTCGAGCATGTGCGCGATACCGCTTTTACCCATCACTTCGTTTCTGCTTCCTACTTTGTAAAAGATATCCGTTGTTATGACTCCGCTTTCGTTTTGCATAGGGATAACTACAACCTGCAATCCGTTTTTTAAAGTTTTCGTGTAATATTTGGGTAGTGCGCTGCTGCTCATTAATACTCCTGTTAAAAAAATAAATAAAAATAGTACTCTTTTCAATTTTCTTTCCTTTAAACTCTGTCTGATCCGATAACCTCTTTTATATCTTTGAATCCCTCTTTTTCCATCAGTTTTAAAATACCTTCATTTATCTCTTTTGCCAAAGAGGGACCTTTAAAGATAAGAGCCGTATAAATCTCTACCAAAGAGGCTCCGGCTTTTAGTCTTTTAAAAGCTTCGTTTGCATCATCTATCCCCCCTACACTGATAAGAGTTGTTTTGCCGTAGAGATTTTTTGCCAAATGTTCAAAAAGTTCAAAACTTTTCTCTTTCAATACTTTTCCGCTGAGACCTCCAAAGTCTTTTGCCTCTTTTATCAGCGAATAATCCATAGTCGTATTTGTTGCGATTATGCCGTTTGCACCGTTTTGGACGGCACTTTCACAAAGCATTAGAGCTTTGTCTTTTTGCATATCGGGGGCGATTTTGAGCAAAATGGGTTTGGAAGTTATCTCTTTTGCCTCTTTAAAAAGCTCTTTGATAAAATTTTCATTTTGAAGATCTCTAAGTCCCGGAGTGTTTGGAGAGGAGATATTTATCACCATAAAATCACAGATATCCTTAAAAGTATTCATCAAAGATTTATAGTCCTCTATCGCCTCGTCTTCGGGTGTTGTTTTGTTTTTGCCTATATTTACGGCTATCGGAATTTTACAGGGATAGAGCTTTTTGACTCTCTCTTTTATCTTTTTTGATCCGTCATTGTTAAATCCCATCGCATTTTGAACACTCTCATATTTTGGATATCTAAAGAGTCTCGGTTTTGGATTGCCGACCTGCGCTACGGGTGTAACGGTACCAACCTCTACAAATCCAAATCCCAAAGATTCAAGAGACTTGATCATTAGAGCATTTTTGTCAAATCCCGCTCCGAGTCCAACCGGATTTGGAAACTCTGTATCAAAAAGTTTTTGTTTAAGTCTTTGATCATCTATAACAAAATGTTTTTTGAGATAGTCTTGAAAGAAGGAGATATCACCTGTGCTTTTTGAAATAAATTCGACAATATTGTGCGCATTTTCCGGATCAAGTTTAAAAATCCACTCTCTTATACTCTGATAATCCATTTTTCTCCCAAGCTGTTTAAATATAGGGTGGATTATACTCAAATTTTAATAAATTAACAACACAACTGCCGGATATCCTGAGTTTTGCCGGTTGAAAGATCGAATTTGACAAAAGGGCAGATCTAAAAAGAGTTATTGGAAAAATTATGACAGAGCAGTAGGATGATCTCTCTTCTGATACCTGTTTATGCTCCTATGTATGCCTATATAATCAATCTGAATGATAAAAGAGATATATTTTCAATAATTTCTTTTTTACCATGAATTTCTCCCAAAAAACAAAACAGGACATTTTGTCCTCTATTGCCCTATATCGTCAAATAGGGGAACAAAATGTCCTGATATCGTCAGATTTCGGGCAAAACGGACACAAATGTTTTTTAACTTTTTAGAGAAATATTCAAAATTAAACTATTTTGCTAATTTTTTCCAATAGCAGGACAAAAAAATGTTCTACTAATATTGAAATTTAAGGGTATTTGGTATAAAGTGTTCTACTAAT
>Ga0256914_1000853_pt1 | contig 29404 bp, 29 predicted proteins | sample HulkmetaG_FD_191571 | JGI IMG/M metagenome (GOLD analysis project Ga0256914, IMG submission 191571) | Hydrothermal chimney microbial communities from Main Endeavour vent field at the Juan de Fuca Ridge, Pacific Ocean - Hulk | ecosystem: Environmental > Aquatic > Marine > Hydrothermal vents ... | reverse complement strand
CATCTTCTCCAGTTTTGCTTTATCAATCTCTTTGTGTCCCGGCTCAAGAAAGTCTAAATTTTCCTCTATCTCCGAAACAGATTGTTGCCAGCGGGAAAGGTTTTCCTCTTCTCCCTTCCACAGAATAGAATCGAACCGCTTGAGTAATCTTCTTACCGCCCTTATAAATAAAAATCGTGTGCCCACACGATCAACTCTCCTAAGGACATCTGCCGAAGAGAGAATTTCTACCTCAAAGTACCTAGGTCCGGTAATAACCAACATAGGATTAACAAGCAACCTATGAAGATGACAGGAATTACAGTTGCATCCCCACTCTGCAGTGCCCTTTTCACAGGTTAAAGCCCTCGCCACCTCTAATGCAGTAGAAAGTTTTCCGGTATAATTAGGCCCGTAAAACAGTACAGCCTGAGGGAAACACTTATTCTCCATCTGGTTCCGGAGAGTTGAAATTACAAGATCCTGGCCTATTATATTCTCAAACATTTCCCATCTCCCCCGGCACTGAAATTGAAGTGGGAGGAGGCAATAGAGGAAGAAGCAACTTTGCAAAAAAACTTCCCTTGACGAGAGCGTGAAGATCAAAAAAGGGTTGCCAATTTAATATAAAAAGAATTATGAGCGTTACTAAAATCCCCTCTCCCAACCCCCAAAAAAACCCCAAAGCTCTATCCAACTTCTCAAGATTTAAATTTACAAAAAGGTTATGGAGCAAATTCTCAAACAACTTTACAGTTGCATAAACCACAATAAAGATAAAGAGGAAAGCGACCACCTGATTCCACCCTGAGACACCCCATATTTTCTCAAGGAGATAAGCTCCCCTTTTTGAAAACATTACAGCACCTGCTAAACCCAATATAAGGGCTGCCATAGATAAAAGCTCGGTTATAAATCCCCTAAAAACTCCCCTAATTGAGAGTACACCAATTATAGCCAAAAAAATGTAATCTATGGTATTGAAATTTAAATTAAACATTGGTTCCTTCCACATACTCAATAATCTCACGTGATATAATCTTTGAAGCATCCTCTCTATAGAGCGATCTTATGTTAGAAGCCAAATTGTTAAGTTTTTTTCTATTATTGAGCAGTTCAACAATCGTTTCAAGAAGCATCTTCGGGGAAATGTATTCCTCTTCAAGAACTACAGTTGCTTTCAATCTCTCCAACAATTTAGCATTACGTACCTGGTCGCCTCTGCTACCCGAGGTAGGAAGGGGGATCAAAATTGACGGTTTACCAAGTGCAGCAAACTCCCAAATTGCACCTGCACCCGCACGACTCACCACCAGATCAGCCGCAGCAAGAAAATCCGGAAAATCTTCCCTTATAAAATCCACCTGAAAGTACCGGGAATGACTCAACAAATCTTCACTCCAAAGCTTACCCTCTCCCAACTTATCCTTTCCACCCGTCTGATGAACAACATAGTATCCCCGAGACAATAGTGCCCCTAATATAGACCCCACAAGAATGTTGATTGATCTGGCTCCCTGACTTCCTCCAAGGAAAAGAATTATCTTTTCACCGGGGTTACATCCCAATTTCTCTCTGCCCTTATCTCTGTTACCTCTTAACAACTCTCCTCTAACGGGATTACCCGTCACAACTACCCTCTCCTTTACCTTCCCACTAAAAAAATTTCGTGTCTCTTCAAAAGAAACGAAAATTTTTTTGGCAAATACAGAATTAATTCTCGTTGCAAGTCCTGGATCTATATCCGATTCATGGGTAAATATGGGAATCCCCAATAAAAATGCAGCTATCACTGGAGGAACAGAGACATATCCCCCTTTAGAAAATAGCAACAGAGGTCTCTCGCGCATAAAAACGAAAAGAGAAACAAATATTCCCACAATTATCTTAAATATGTCAATAACATTACGGAAAGAGAAATAACGCCGAAGCTTTCCAGAGGGAATTTTTATAACCTCTGCAACCTCTTTTGGGACTAGCTCAGACTCAAACCTTGTTCCAGCCCCTACCCATATTATTCTCCCACCCCAACGATTTTTCAACTCTCGCGCAACAACAACCCCTGGGATCACATGTCCTCCCGTTCCACCCCCGGTAAAAGCAATTACATTTCCATTTGCCTGCATAACATACCTTGATCAATCTCGATAATTTTTATATTTTCACGATAACATGAAAATATATTTAAAATCAATCTTCAGAATAGAAGGGCTTTTTATACTTTTCCTTATCTTCCCTTGCATAGTGACAAAATCCTATGCCGATGAGTACAATAATTACTATAAAAACTTCATTCCACGAAGCCTCTACGAAAAACTCGTATCCGTCGGTGAAATAGAGCATAGCTTCACTCAAAAAACGGATCTTTATCTACTTCCCCAAATACCTACGAGGGAGAGTATGATAAAAGAGTATCGTTCCCTCCTTCCCGATATGGGAGTCGAGATATTAAAACTCTACAGGGCAAAGAAACGAGTGAATTTTTCATCAGAAAAATCAAAACTGCTAATCTATAACATCGTCCACTCGATAAGTACTTTAAAGGGAATACAATACTACTCCCACACCCATAAAAAAATTAGAGTTTTATTTTACGATTCCTACGTTATAGCTTCCCCAGAACGCCCAACAAGGGTAAAAGACCCTGTTTTGCATAAGCTCAGGAACTACGATAAAATTTATATCTTTCAAAATGATTCAACCTTCGGTAAAAACATACTTGTGGTGGAATACAGAGTAAACAACAATTCCTCCATAAGTATCAGAATAGAAAATATTAACACAATGAAATACCTCTTCATTCCCCTAATACCCCCTCACAATATGGTTACATACATGGTTGTAATTCCTGGCAGCAATTCTATCCTCTTCTATGGGTTAAGCTTTTCCAATTTCAAAAATATTGTACCTGTCGGAAAAGAGAACGTGGTTTCTTTCTATAATAGATTAATTGCTATGTACAACTGGTTTGTTACTCAGGTAAATAAACACCAAAAAGATTTCGATACATATTGACATACATCTCCTATTATCATTAGACTTTTGTTATCTGTGGGGTGGTTCTCCTTACTGGGGAGCCTGAGATTATACCCGTTGAACCTGATCTGGGTAATGCCAGCGTAGGGAACCAGTATTATTCTTCCCCACAAACATTTACTCGACTCATCTAAGGAGGTATAGTTATGTCAAATTCAAATCACCATTACAACAACATCTCACAACAAGAGGGGGGAAGAAAGGGTTGGAAATTAAACGAGATAGTAATACTTGTAATACTCGCGGTTGGCCTCGGTGTTCTATGGTGGGGATGGACTTTTCTCTACGGTCTTACCACTCCTCTAACCGCCATAGGTCTGAACTATTTACTAGTTGGCTTTTGGTTTAGTGGAGGGGTGTTAATACCATTTCTTATAAGAAAACCCGGGGCCGCTCTCTTTGGCGAACTCATGGCTGCACTTGTCGAAAGTTTTATAACAAGGTGGGGTATAAGCGCCCTTCTATGGGGATTAGTTCAGGGTGTAGGTGCAGAGCTGATATTTTTACTAACGAGGTATAAAAAATACAACCTCTCCGTGTTAATAATTGCAAGTATTGTGGCTGCGATTTTCTCCTACGTATTAGACTTTTTCTACAGTCATTACTCTGGTCTTCCTCTATGGGTGATCGCCGTACAGCTCGCCTCGATTATAGTGAGTAGCATTGTACTTTCAGGGCTTCTCTCCTACTTTATCGGAAAAAGGATCTTAAATACTGGAGTACTAAATAATATCACCTAATCCCCGGATCTGGTGATAGTACTATCACTAGAGTGATAAAAAATTAAATTAAAAGAGGCGAGTTAAATTGGAACCACTAGTTGAGATCGAATCATTGACTTTAAGATACCGAGGGGGAGATACTCCCACCCTCGAGGATATAAATTTGCACATTAATGTAGGAGAACGTATCTTAATACTCGGTCCCTCGGGGTGTGGTAAGAGTAGTCTCCTCCATGTGATCTCCGGTGTTATTCCAGAGCTCATCCCAGCTGCACTTAGCGGCAAAATAAAACTTAACTATTCCAACTTAGGAATACTCCTTCAGAATCCCAAAAGCCAAATGATCTCCACAACAGTGGAGGAAGAATTGGCATTCTCACTGGAGAACCAAGGTCTTCCTCCTCCCCTTATAAGAGAAAAAGTCGAACACGCCCTTAGAAAGTTCAGACTAAACCATCTTAGATCCCGTAAATCCAATTCTCTCTCGGGTGGAGAAACTCAGAGGGTAGCACTTATCAGTGCTATTATCTCGGAACCCGACCTTCTCCTCTTAGATGAACCTACATCCTATCTGGATTTCGCTTCTACCGTAGAACTTTTAGATATAATACGGGATTTACCACAAGAAACGACAACCCTAATAGTTGAACATAGATGGGATATTTTTATTCATTACGTAGATAGAGTAATTATCTTTAATGAGAAGGGGAAGATAATATTTGACGGTTCTACCCAGCAATTCCTTACAAACCGCAAACGCCACCTCAGATTATCTGGAATCTGGGATATTGAGGGATTGTTTGAAAGATACAGTGACGATATAACCACATCAATTACACTACCCCCTTTAGACAGCCAATCTATCCTTACAGTAAGGAATCTTTCATTTAGCTTTCACAATACCAAAGGAGAACCAGCTCAAAACAACCGAAAAACATTTAGACTTTCCAATATAAACCTCTCATTTAAAGAGGGAGAGTCCACTGTCATTTTGGGAGACAATGGAGCCGGTAAAACTACCCTTATAGAAAATATAGCCGCCTTCTTTGAGGAAACCTTTAAATACATATACATATATAAAAAACCTTACATCACATTACATAGGGAAGAAATTTACTCAAATATTAATTACGTTCCTCAAAACCCCGAGTATATCTTCTTAAAAGAGCGAGTAATAGACGAATTACACTACAATCTCAATCCGGAATCCAAAAATGAGAGCATTTTTAACTGGGAGGATAAACTCAACGCCAATCCCTTCTCGCTAAGCGAGGGGGAAAAGAGACGCCTATCACTTACTATACTGTTCAACGATCCAAGGCGTATTATTCTTATGGACGAGCCTACTTATGGGTTAGATTTTAGAGCCTATATAACCCTCATAGAGGGAATAAAGAAACTAAAAAAAGAAACTAACATCCTTATTATAGTCTCTCACGACATTAATTTTGCCACCATTGTTGCCGATCGAATTGTAGTAATGGAAAGCGGGAAAATTATCTTTGATGACTCAAAGGGCAACTTTTTAAACTCCAAACTATACACAAGACTGATCTGGCAAAAAAAATCGATCCTTAGGGGGAAAAAGAATTGATATTCAGTCTACGAAGATCCTCTCATACGGAAGTAAAAAAAAGACAGGTAAATCCCCTTGCGGGGATTTCATTTGTTTTTGTCATCAGCATACCTATCTTTTTTTCCTTTGATATAACCACCCCGTCTATTTTTCTTGCTATTTCTATCATAAATTCAATCATTTTCTTTCAAATCGAAATAAAAAAATTCATTAAAATATTTCTTCCTCTTATCTCTCTACCTCTTGGCTTATTTTTCCTGAATATCTTTTTTTACAGGGATAACACCTCACAACTCTTAATTAACCTGGCAGTGATAAAGATAACCCAAGCAGCTCTAAATCGAAGTCTCACAGTATTTTTTAGAAGTTTAAGCCTCATATATCTCTCTGTAAGTTATTTGGCCGCTTATTCACCCATACAACTTGTCAATTCTATAATGCAACACCTACACTTTTCTCCACGGATTGGATTTTCCATCTTCGCAGCATGGAACACAATACCATACTTCAAAGAGGAATACATAAGAATAAAAAACACCCAACTCATAAGAAAAAGAGGAAAAACGAAACCCTCGCTTGAAAATATAGTAGAGAGAGCAACAACTTTACTCGTCAATGTTATCCGACACGCAGAGAGAGTTTCGATTTCAATGTTCGTAAGGGGGATTGATAATGCCCAAAGACGTTCATTTTTAAACCAGAGTGTATGGACTTCAATTGACACCCTATACCTTACGGCAACAATAATTTTAACCGCAGTAATTCTTCTCCTGTTGATTAAAGGAAAAATATTTGTATTCGGATTAACTTAAAGGGGAAGCAAACAAAATCTCAATCGGCACAAACAATTCCGTCCCTTCCTGCCTGCTTGGCACTATACATCGCATTATCGGCACGCTTTATCCACTGGGTTCTTGACTCACCAGGTTTAAATTGAGCCACCCCCATGGAAACCGTTATCCTTACCGGAGAACCCTCACAATCAATCTCAATCCTACTCAACTCATTCTTAAATCTTTCGGCAATACTCATCGCCTGTTCCTTCGTAGAATTGGGAAGTACAATAAAAAATTCCTCTCCACCGTAACGTCCCGCATAATCGTATTTTCTAAGTTGACTTGTCAACAATGAACCAATCTTTTCTATAACCCTATCACCACATTGATGACCGTAGTTATCATTTATCTTTTTGAAGTGATCTATATCCAGCATTATACCAGAGAGAGGAATATTTAACCTTATAGACCGTTCAACCTCAATCATTATTCTATGATCAAGACTCCTCCGATTGAGAAGCCCAGAGAGCATATCATAGGTCGCTATCCGCTCCAACTCTTTATTCGCCCTTTCCAACTCCTTATTAAGTCTTCTAATCTTTTCATATGCCTCCTTTAAATATCTGTTCTGATCGAGCACAATAGAGGAGAGTCTCTCCTCCTCTGCAACGGCCTTCCTATAAAACTCTCTCTCACGTAATAAATTCTGCTGATTACGCCACCTTATAACTGCAGCTTTTATCCTCGTTTGCAATTCTAAATTGGAAAACGGCTTTTTAATAAAATCATCAGCACCGGCATCAATTGCTTTGCTATGGTAACTATCATCCTCAACATCGGAAATCAAAACAATCTGAATAGAGCTAAACTCATCGGCCTTTTTTATCTCCTTACACAATTCATAACCATTTTCACCTCCAAGTTTCACATCCATTATAACAATATGGATATCCTCTTCCTTTAAAAGTTCACTAAGCTCTTCCCAACTAGAGGCATATCGCAGAGTATACCCCTCACTCTTTAGAATGGAAGAGATGAGTTCTCTATCCTCCTCATTAGTCTCAACAATGCACACGTTAATATTTTCCATACCGTTTATTCCTATACAAACTTTACAAGAAACATATCAGTTAAGCAACCATAATCAACCAATAAATCTTAACAGGAGTTGTGTTAATCCTATTAAAGCACCAAGTATTGCACCGAAAATATTAATCCATCTAAGATGTTCTGCGATAACTTTTAACAAAAGAGATTCTACACTCTCTACATCCAGACCGTCTATTTTCTCTACAACAAGCGTATTTACATCTATACTCTCTATCAGTTCTACCACTCTAACATCCAATAACCTCAGAATTTCACTCGTGATAAAGGTATCAATTCCTCTCTTCCTCTCCTCGGTAATATTTAGATAACTCTTTAAATCTACTCGCCGCTCACTTTTAAAGAGAAAACCGAAATGGTTAACAATCTCCCTAGAGATTGTTAACGCCGTCTCTCTCTTTGTCATAATATTCAGAATAAAATTAGAAAATAGATCCACAAGGGAAGAAGGATCAACTCTACCCTTTCTGACTACAATATCGTAAAGTTTGGTATCGCTGTAATCTTCTAACAAATTGTCAACCAATTTCATCAACACCTCGGATACATTGGCTGATTTTAATTTAGCAATCAATAAATCATACAAATCTGAAGCTACCATCTCTATTTTTTTCTCTTTCGCTTCATCAACAGTTATTACAGAGGACTTGTTCTTCTTATACCACTCTTTCAGACCCATACTAACAGAATTGCCTATTCTCTCTATGGTTTCAGATTTGTACAGGAAATCCTCGAGGTAGTCCAAGACCTCATCTACAATTTCAGGCATCTTTTCATCAATGGAACGATCAAACTGTCCTGCTGAAATAATTAGCTTCTGTACGGGGGTTAGCTTATCGAGGATATCTCTAAGCAAAAATCGCCCATTTATCTCCAACACCTTGTGCGTCTCTTCACTTCTAAGCCAAACAAAAAAATACCTCAATATAGAGGGAAGAAAGTTTTTAAGTCCCTCCCCCATAAACTCGAAGACAGAAAAGATAATCCTAGTGTGATTGGCATCTTTAGAGACAGCATTTCTCCCTCTCTCTCCTAAGATCTCTCCTGAGAACAAACCTCTAATCCACCCTACAACCCTACTCTTCGTTCTCTCACTTCCCAGCACTGATTCTATCCACCCATGCAGATGGTCTTTCAGCTTAATACTTTTTTTAAATATCTCAGCAACAGAAGAAAGGTTAAGCTCAAGGGTCGAACCTACTAATTTTTCAACCAATCCACGAGTCATATGTATAAAAAATTTAGAACAAAGAAAAGCGTAGAGTATATTCGAAAGAGAAGACTCCAAAGAATCCAGAAGTGAGTGTATTCTTTCCTTCCCTATAAATTCCTCGGGATTACTCAAAAAAGATTCGGTGATATTAGAAACAGTAGTGTACACTCCGTTTCTAAAGCTCTCTTTGGATATTTGTTTTCTTATTGTTTCTTCGGTTATAAGTTCATCTGAAACCATCTTTCCTATACTAGCAGAAAATTTGTATCTCTGTTTCGGAATAATACCAGGGGTAAAGGGAAGCTTTACACCTAATATCCTCTTCTCCTTCAGAGGCCTAAAGAGCATCCGTATTGCTATGGCATTTGTTACATATCCAATAATAGCACCGAGCAAAACAGGAAGAATCCAGCTTAAAATATTTAAAACATCGTTTATATTAACATTCATATGAAAAAAATCGGGATTCATAACTGGCTTCCAAACTCTACTTCAACGTTTTTGCAAATCTCAAAGCCTCTGCCTTAGACTCGAACTCCTTAAGATACCCACCAAACACCCATCCTCTTAAGCCCTTATAGTTAACCTGATACCAATATGCCTTGATCTTCTCAATTACATCCTGTTTTGTCGTCTTCGTAATAATTTCAACTACGGTTCCCCTCCTTATATGGGCAAGTATCTTTGCTTTTCTTCCCGGGTTCTCTCTTATACGCAAAAAGTGAGATGTAACAACACCCCACTGACTTCCCAGGGAAGTAACAGGAGTAGGAGGCAGAGGTATACTTGGCATCTCCTCTCGCTTAGAACAGGAAAAAAATACAAATATCAGTGGAAAAATAGCAACAATTGGGTATATTCTTTTTATACCTTGCAACTTAAGACTCCTTTGTAAGGATTTTGGCCGATGCATAAGAGAAATATATATATTTTTTTAGTCTTTGTCAGTTTATCAACAGGGCTTTTTGGAGAAACCTTAAAATCTAATTCACCCACATTATTCAGAACAAGGTGGTTCTTTCTGGGCACGACGAGCGAGACTTTCTTTAGTGCCGTAAAAGATTCCAGCTTTGAAAGAGCAATCCAAACAGGGGTAGGGGCTAATATATTTGCAGGCGTAGATTTATTTTCTGTGTTTTCTGTGAGAACCGATCTGGAGTTTCTCAAGGTAAATGCCTCCTATCCCAATTCGGGTATTATCTATAGGGGTTACACGGCAGCATCGAACAACTTTAGATTGGATATTTACCTGAATTGGTTAGACAAAGAGCAATCCAACCTGAACATGCTAACCGGGTTATTTGGTGGTTGGGGGTATTCTTTTGCCTCTTACACACAAACCCCTCTCATTTTCTATTACACACAGATTTTTGGCGGTCCCAGATTGGAGATATTCGACAAAAAACATAACTTTTACAGCTTTACATTAGAGCTTCCCCTTACTTATCAATTCAGGAGAGACCTGGAATATTCAACAAGCCTAGGAATTAGCATCGGACTAAACCTATACCCTCTGGGAGGTAGATAAACTATCAAATGCATTATCAAAAAAGATACATGATTACACTATTTGTTAAAATGCTGACCGGGATAGTCTTGCTTCTGGCCATTCTAAGTTCCTGTTCGCTAAGTCCAGAAGCTCCAAAAAAATACGCGCTTATATACGGAATATCCAAATACATAGACTCATACAACGAGGGAGAATCTCCCAACCTTACCTATACAGATGATGATGCCACGGCGGTGGACGAAATGCTCAAAGGCAAGGGCTACATTACAACCTGTAGAATTAACTCCGAGGCGACAAAGGAGAATCTGGATACCGACATCGAAACTCTAAAAGCGATAATAAAACCCACTGATTTATTTCTTTTCTACTACTCAGGGCATGGGATGCAAAAGGATAACAAGGAATACATACTTCTATACGGCTCTGTTTACCTATCCAACGGCAATATTTACGGGGATTTATCAAAAACCTACGACGATATCACATTTGCAAAACTTCTGGACACTCTCCCCACCAATAAGAGAGTGGTAATGCTGGATTCGTGCAACTCTGGCGGGTTCATTAACAATAGGCTGGAGTACGACACGATACCATCTGACTATGGCCCCTCGAGTTTTTCAAGCGGTACACCAACACCTCTCGACATCCTATTCTCTGTCAATTTACCCCTCCAAATTAACAACTATGCAATAAAGCAGAAGGCTATAGAATTGTACAATAACTACAATCCCAATAGTTCATCCGGCATCTCCCCGTACGATGCGATAGTAATCTCTGCTTCGGGTAGCCAAGAATACTCATATGAAGATCCAGAACTACAACACGGTCTACTAACATACTTTTTCCTCCACACAGCAGACACAAAGTACGCCGATTTAAACGGCGATGGATATGTAAGCACACTGGAGGCTTTCTTCTATATCAAGGCTTCAATTGATGCAAACTGGAACAGTGCATACTACAACTACTATATAGAGTACGGAGATCCAAGTCCGGGATGGACACTGGACTACATATTCTCTCCCCACATATCCGGTGGGCCCATTGATTTTGTACTGTTTAAAGCCTCAGATTAATCCCGGGACCAAACAACTAACTACAGATTTTCATACTCCTCCTTCAACCTCTTTATCTCATCCCTTATCACTGCAGCCCTCTCAAACTCAAGATTCTTGGCCAGTTCAAACATCTCGCGCTCCAGACGAGTGATAAGCATCTTCCGTTCCTTCGGGACAAGAACATTAAAACCTTGTTTGAGTACCTCTAACGAGACCTTTTCACTCTCTCTCTTCAGGGTAACCTTCCTCACAAGCATATCCTGAATTGATTTCTTTATCGTTCTCGGAGTTATTCCATGTTTTTTATTATACTCTTCCTGTATCCTTCTTCTACGCTCCGTTTCCTCTATTGCCTCTCTCATCGCCTCGGATATTCTATCCGCATACATTATAACCTTACCATTTACATTCCTGGCAGCCCGACCTATAGTCTGAATAAGCGATGTTGCAGAGCGAAGAAATCCTATCTTATCCGCATCCAGAATTATAATAAGTGACACCTCTGGTAGATCCAGACCCTCACGTAGGAGATTTATCCCTACAAGAATATCAAAATCGCCCTGTCGCAACCCTTTAAGTATCTCAACCCTTTCTATCGTTTCTATCTCAGAATGGAGATATCTAACTCGCAAGCCCAGTTCCAAAAGGTAATCGGTCAAATCCTCAGCCATCTTCTTTGTCAGAGTTGTTATTAATGTACGCTCACCCACCTTTATCCTCTCTTTTACCTCACCGATAAGATCGTCTACCTGTCCCTCTGTAGGTCGAACCTCTATAATAGGGTCAAGTAAACCCGTAGGTCTGATTATCTGCTCAACAACCTGTTCCGACTTCTCTAACTCTTCCGCCCCTGGCGTCGCAGAGACAAATATTGTCTTATCCAAGAGGCTTTCAAATTCCCCAAAGTACAGGGGTCTATTGTCCAACGCCGATGGAAGTCTAAAACCATAATCAACAAGAGAGAGCTTCCTGGATCTGTCTCCCTCGTACATTCCCCGTATCTGTGGAATGGTGACATGAGACTCATCAATAAAGGTAAGAAAATTATCGGGGAAAAAATCTAACAAGACGGCAGGACGTTCCCCCTCCTCCCTGCCACTTAAATACCTAGAATAATTTTCTATCCCACTACAGAACCCCATCTCCTCCAGCATCTCCAGGTCGTACTCTGTTCTCGTTTTAATCCTCTCCGCCTCCAGAGGCTTATTCTCCCTTAAAAAATACTCGTACCTCTCCTTTAACTCCTCACGGATTAATGAAATGGCAGTCTTCACCCTTTCATAGGGGGTAACAAAAAACTTGGCAGGATAAATGCTGCAAAAATCGAGTTCCTCCAGGGTAGTCCCACTCATAGGATCTATTCGTCTTATTCTCTCCACCTCATCGCCAAACAATTCTATTCGGAGAACGCTTTTCGAATACGAGGGGAAAATTTCAATCACATCACCCCTCACCCTAAATCGGGAGCGTTCAAGAACCGCATCATTCCTCTCGTACTGAAGCATTACAAGCCTATTCAAAAACTCTCGTCTATCAAGGATACCCCCCCGCTCAATCTCCACCCGCATCCCTTTAAAATCATTGGGATTCCCTATCCCGTATATACACGAGACCGTAGCTACTACTATCACATCTCTCCTTTCCATCAAAGCGGTAGTTGCGGAGAGCCTTAATCTATCTATCTCTTCATTTATCGAAGCATCCTTTTCTATATACAAATCTTTACCAACAACATACGCCTCCGGCTGATAGTAGTCATAGTAAGAGACAAAGTATTCCACTGCATTCTCGGGGAAAAACTCTTTAAACTCACGATACAGTTGAGCAGCCAAGGTCTTGTTATGCGATATGACCAGTGTAGGAAGACCCGTTCTCTCTATTATTTTAGCCATGGTAAAGGTCTTACCTGAACCGGTGACACCCTTAAGTGTCTGGTACTCATACCCCCTTCTTATTCCATCTACCAGTTTTTCAATTGCCTCCCTCTGATCACCTGCGGGTTCGAAAGCGGAATGTAACCTAAATCGCGCCATCCCTTACACCCATAAAATTTACCATTTAAAAGTTTTCGGACGTACGGACAACTTGACATAGAGAGTTAATTTTCTCCTTCCCCGAATAACCTTTACCTCTACCACTTCACCCGGTTTGTTATCCTCCAAAGCACTAAACATATCAGCAAGCGTCGCAACAGGAGTTTTATCTATCTCCACAATTATATCACCTCCAAGATAGATAATCTTTGACCCACTTCTGACCGCCCTTCGATGGCTCCCTCCCCTAAGACCCGCCTTCTCCGCATTACTCCCCGGCATAACCTCGGAAACCAAAATCCCTTTGGAAACCGGAAGATGGGCATACTTAACAAGGGCAGGAAAGAGTTGCACGGGAACTATATCAATCCAACCCCTTCTTACATACCCATACTTTATAAGGTCTCCAACAACTCGTTTAGCAGTATCAACCGGCACGGCAAATCCGACACCAACCGATCCACCAGATGGAGAAAAAATCATTGTATTTATACCTATCATTTCCCCCCGTGAGTTTAACAGAGGTCCTCCCGAGTTCCCCGGATTAATAGAGGCATCCGTCTGTATCATTTTTTGAATAATCAACCCACTCTCATTCCTCACGGGACGCCCAAGCCCGGAAACCACACCCGTTGTCAGGGTTCGCTCGAGCGCAAAGGGATTCCCAATAGCAAGAACCTTTTGGCCAACTCTCAAATTTTTTGAGGTACCAAAGGGAATAGTGGTTAAAATCTTACCCTTGGGGTCAAATTTGACTATCGCAAGATCATTTTCCGGATCAACACCTATAACACGTCCCTTATACTCCGTTCCATCGGAGAGAGTTATACTAAGATTATCCGCATCTTTAACTACGTGATAATTCGTTAATACGTGTCCCTGTTGATCAATAATAGAACCGGAACCTGTTCCAGACTTTGGCACAGGCTCTAGAAACCAGTTGTATTCAAAGGTTATTGTAGTAATATTCACAACCCCGGCATTCAAACGTTTATAAATTATAATATTGTTTATCTCATCATTTGTAAGACCCTCTCGTTTTAACTCTTCGACAAGAGGGTTATTCTTCTTATACTCCACCCCCTTGCCGTTCAGAATGTCGGGGAGCTTTTCTTTAAGAGAAGTAGTTGAAATCCCTGAAGTATTTGAAACCGTCGATTTGGGTTTATTCAACTCAGAAGATTGAACTTTCTCGCTTTCGGTATTCTTATAACCATCCCAGGGTAACTTTAAGAAACCTAAAAGGTATAACAAACCTACGATAACAACTACCGAAAAAATTGAACGTACTATTAATTGCCATCGAGTATATAATTTCATTGTGTCCTCCGGTTATAAATATAACCATTTTTGAAAATTAATAGCAACATTCAGTTAAAAAAGTGCATAAAACCCGAGCTTTCAAAGCGTCTATGCTGAATTGCCTCTAAGAGATGTTCCTCCCTTATCCTGTCACTACCTGCCAGATCAGCAATTGTGCGTGCAATTTTTAGTATGGAATGATGAGCCCTGGAGGAAAGAGAGAGTTTACTGAGAGCTTTAACAAGCAATCTTATCGATGTAGTGTCTAACTTGCAAAATTTTTCTATCAGGCCAGCTTTAATCCTGGAGTTACGGCTAAACCCATAATTCTTATATCTCTCCTCCTGAATATTGACAGCATCCTTTACTCTCATCGCTATAACTTTGCTACTTTCACCCTCGTTGCTAATAATACCCTCGATCTTCATAGGCGTAACAGGTACTCTTATATCCATACGATCCATCATAGCCTCTCCTAATTTCCTCCAATACCTATGAATCTCCGAAACACTACAGACGCACATACCGTTTCCCTTACCCAAGTTGCCACAGGGGCATGCATTAGCTGTCATAATCAACTGAAAATCCGCAGGAAACTGAATCTTGCTTCCAACACGGGAGACATTTATTCTCCCACTCTCAATGGGCTCTCTTAAGCCCTGCAGGACACTCTTTTTAAACTCAAGAGCCTCATCTAAAAATAACACCCCCCTATGCGCCAGAGAAACCTCCCCGGGACCGGGGCTTTTCCCTCCTCCCATCACACCTTCAATAGAAGCCGTATGATGCGGCACTCTTATAGGTCTGTACCTTACCAATCCCGAATCCGGGGGAAGCACACCGGCAATCGAGTGAAGTCTTGTAACCTCAAGAGATTCCTCCCTCGTCAACTCTGGTAGTATAGATGGGAAACGCGTAACACTAAGGGTTTTCCCACTCCCCGGCGGACCAACTATTAGAACATTATGAAAACCCGCGGCGGCAATTTCCAGAGCACGTTTAAGAACATCCTGTCCCTTTATATCCGAAAAATCACCTCTCACTCTCTCTTTATAGTACAACCCACGTTCACCGTGAAAGGTATAATTTTTCGACTCGAGATGCGCTCTTCCATTCCTGACGGACTCAAAAATACCATTCAGCTCATTCAAACTCTCCACGGGAAAAATATTCCCGTAATTTAACGATAATGCCTCTCTAAAATTTCCCCGCGGTACCAAAAAATTGGTAATTCCATGCCTTTTTCCAGCAATCAACGCACCAAGTACACCCTTAACCGGTTTTACACTCCCCGTTAGGTTAAGCTCTCCCAATACCATTACCCTACTATTCGGATTAAACCTCAGTTCATTCGCAGCAAGTAAAATTCCTACGGCAATAGGAAGATCATAAGAGGCTCCTTCCTTTTTCAAACCAGCAGGGGCAAGATTTATTAATATTCGATCCGCTGGGAATTTGTACCCACTATTACGAATCGCCACCCTGACTCGCTCCTTAGCTTCTCTGACCGCATTATCAGGAAGACCTACCAGATCCACCCCTGGTAACCCACGTCTAATATCAACCTCTACCCTTACAATTTCACCCTCAAATCCGACAGGCTCATAGCTTCTCAACGATGCCAACATAACATTGCACCTCCTTGAATTATCTAAGGGGAGGTTACTTCCACCTTAATAAGTATATAAAACAGTTTTCGTTAAAATGATTTTTATCAGGCAGGAATAAATTCCATCGGAGCTACTAAAACCAAACAGAAATTAACTCAAATCTTATCCCAGGTGATTTTTATCACACATTCTCAATTTTTTCTCTCTTTTATCTTTTCTCTAACAAGCCGATCACATTCCTCATTCAATCTGTTCCCCGAATGCCCCTCCACCCACTCCCACAGCGGTTTCACATCATGAGACAACGCCCTTAGCTCTCTCCATAGATCAATATTCTTTACCGGTTCCTTCTTTGAGTTACGCCAGCCATTTGCTTCCCATCTCTTTATCCACTCCGTTATACCTTTTTTAACATACTGCGAATCAGTAAACACCTTTACTATTCCCTCGGAACAATACTCTCTAATTATCCTCACTGCCTTCAATGCCTCTATCACTGCTTGCAATTCCATTCGGTTATTTGTGGTATCCTCACTATACCCTGAATTCTTCACTACTTTATCACAAGCATTAATAACATAAGCCCACGCTCCAGGACCGGGATTGCCAGAACATCCGCCATCGGTATATACCTCTATCACCTCGCTATCCCTCGAATTAATCAAAAATAGTTAATCAAAAAGGGGAAGTTCAACAATGAATTTCGTTCCTCTTCCCTTCTCGCTTTCAACCGTCACATTACCTTTATGAGCTTCCACAATACTTTTAACAATTGCCATACCCAAACCCGTTCCTCCTGCATCCGAATGAGAAAAAAACGGTTCAAAGATATGTTTTTTAACTTCCTCTTCCATCCCAATTCCAGTATCAGAAACCTCTATAACCAGTGAATTATCCCTCTTACCTACCCAAATACTAAAAGTTCCTCCATTGGGCATTGCTTTTCTGGAGTTATCCGCAAGGTTCATCAAGACCCTATACATTCGTTCCACATCCAGCATAACAGGTCCGGGATATTCAACTCGTGCGACTACCTCTATCCCCTGCGATCTAAATCTTTCAAATACATCTCTCACAATCCCTTTGATAAACTCCTCCAAATTAACAATGGAAACATTCAGGCGAATTTCGCCCCGCGAGAAATCCAAAAGCTCGTTTACCAGGGCATTTAATCTGTTGGCCTCCCTTACAATCCTGTCCGCACTCTTTTTAACCCTTTCAAGATCCTCGGGGTGAAGAAGAATCATCTCGGCATAACCCTTCAAGATAGAGAGAGGATTTCTTATATCATGCAAAATCAAAGAGGAAAATTTGCCCAAAGCTGACAACCTCTCAGCCTTTATTAATTCCTCCTGAGTATCCTTTAACTCCCTGTACGCTCGTTCGAGTTTTTTGTTCTTCTCTCTCAGACCCTCCACAAAGGTTTCGTTACTCTTTCTTACCATAAGAGAAACAGATTTCATAATTGAGATGGCAATTGAACTATTTTCCGTGATTATTCTGTGGAAATCATCCCTATCAATATAGAGAAGATGTGTTTTCCCCCTTGAGACAACAGTGGCACTTCGCGGCAAATCATCAATCAATGCCATTTCACCAAACAGCTTACCTTTTCCATGAACAGCAAGAAGATCACGCTCTACAGAATCATAATCCTTCCAAACCTCAACGCTTCCCTCCATAATTATATAGAACCTGTCAGCACTTGATCCCTCTTTGAAGATAATCTCTCCCCTATCAAAGTTTTCCTCATGACAGACCGATTGAATTCTTCTTATATCATCCTCGGAGAGCTCTTTAAAAAAATATACATTTCTCAAAAAATCAAAGTACTTCTCCACTTACCCGATTATCCTCTGTTAGCCTTCCTTATCATACAGGGACTCTATGTACTCTCGTGTATTATCAACCTGAATATGGCTTATCGTACACCTTCCCTCAAGAATCACCCCATCCTGTATAATCAATTCCGGGGTTTTTAAATCTCCTAACACCCTTGCCGTAGAAAGGAGTAAAACACGCTTTGTCGCATTAATATTTCCAATTATTATTCCCTCAACCACCACGCTGGTTGCATATATATCTGTTTTTACCCTCGCTTTGGGACCAATCTGCAACTGATCCACCAACAGAGCCTCCCCTTCGAATTTGCCATCAATTTTTAAACTTCCCTTCACCGCAAATCTACCCTCAAAAAAAGAATTTTCACCAATTGTGGAATTAACCTCCATCTCTATCTGCAACTTTTTACTCCTTCAACTTAATCTCTGGTATATCTAAATACTCAATAATCTCCAGTGAAAATTTTCTTACCTCTTCCAGGGCATCTCTTACCAGAAAACCCTCCAGATATCTTTTACCCTCTATTGCATCGAAATTTATGGTCTCTTCCCCATTTAAACATTTAAGTGCATCCCCGTTAACATCTTCCAGAAGATCAGTAGCAAACTTGTTCACCTGCTTGAAAAATCTATCCAACTCTATTGAGAGATTCCGCTTCATTTTGAAAATTCTTTTTTTCATCTCTTCCTCAATATCAACCCTAAACTTTCCACTCTCAAAGCGCTCTATCTCATTGACAAGATCGGTTAATCGTCTTAAAAGCTCTTGAAATCTATGATAAAAAGAATCTCTCTCCAAAGAATATTTAAAATCCAACTTTAATTTTGTCTCACTCAAGAAGGGAAGAAAATCACTTTCAAAAAACTTCATATATAGATATATGTGATCAACCTCTCTATCATTCACCACCCGCTCATCGTATTTATCCTGAAGTTTCTTAAGGAACGGGAAATCATCCAGCATCCCTCCCCCCATCTTCTTCTCTTCCAATGCACTTTCGTTTATCACATTCACAGATAGAATCTTATCTCTATAGTCTTTTAACTTTTCCAACTCCCTTGCTACCCTCTGTCTTTGAACAGGATCCGTCGTAGAGAGAAGGACCGTTTCGTATTGTTTAATTACCCGATTTAACTTTTTTACCTCTTCCTCTGGATTCATAGCTTAATTTATCACGCCGAACTATTCTAATCAATACAAGAAATTACAAAAAAAGCCCCGTTCCATTGGGGCTTTATGCTCGTACCTATTCAAATTGCCGATACAGGCAACTGGTATCACCATCCATCCGTCATATCATCCTTATCTCTATAGGTTTCAGGGAACAAATCAGTAACCGCCCGTAATCCATCGAAGTAAATGTAGTAAGTTCCATATGCTTCCATAGGATCAAAATCTATCTTAAATCCAAGAAATTTTATACCCATCTTATTAGTATAGTGATACTCACTCTGCACAATAGAAGGAGGAATAGCAACTGTCATTTTTTTCCATCCCATAAAGTTTAACTTTCCAACGGTCAATTCTTTTTTGTTACCCAAAAAATCCTCAATGACAATCTTCAATGTATGATTATAATTTCTTCCGACTACCCACACAGAGATTGTTTTTGTAATTCCCTCGATAGGAAGGGGTTTCACAGGATATATATAGGCAGTATTGAAACCCCTCTTAAAAAACTTGACACGTACACCTAAAACGTACTTATCTGCCTCCTTTATCCCTATCTCTTGTTCATCTTTAATAGGTTTTTTACCAAGAGGTGAACCGGGAAGAGCTCTAAGCGATATTATGCCCTCGTCTTGAGGCATACTAGCCCCCCAAAAACCAGCGTCTTCGAATTTAGAGACAGAAATCTCCTTTAACAATTGCTGAGCCGAATCAACACCGATTTTCGTGGGATCAATCCCAGTGTTACTCTTATAGCCGGTTGACTGGGCATACACACTCAAAACTAGGGTAACCAACAATAAAACGCTTAAACTAATCTTTTTCATCTCTTGCTACTCCTATTTTTTTCCAGTCTCTGATGTTCCCCAGATCTTTTTAATAACATCCGGTTCTACCAGATTATCACCATCATATCTGGATTCAAACGTATCAGTAAGGATTTTCACCTGATCCAGATACAGATAAAAATCACTTACATCTTCGGTGGGTTTCGTCCACATTACGAATTTAGTAAGCTGCAAACTCATTCTTCTGGGTAGATACCTTCGGGATTGGGGAATTGAAGATGGTATAGTAACCATCAAGTCTCTCCATCCTGCATAATTCAGTGAACCCAACCGCAAAACATGCTCTATGCCCTGGTAATCTCTTAGATGAACCTCCAGATAATAGTCATGATTAGAGCCCCAAACCCACAGATCTATCGCCTTAACCCTTCCGGGCAACTGTATAGGACTTGGTACTAAATTGCCATCCTTATCCTTTTTCGCAGGAATTATTTCAATATAATTATAAGCTTTTCTATTAAATTTCCCATGAATCCCAAGACATTTCAAATCCTTCTTATCTTTATTCCTTCCAAACAAAGCCTCCGGCCACGCATTAGCGTAGGTCATCTTTGGATATCCCTCTGTTGCAAACTTACTTCCACGTACTATCCACGGTCTTGCGTTTGGATTATCAAAGCTTTCTATCACCTTAGACGTGTAGTTTACAGTTACCTCATCGGAAAAAACAAAAGCAGATATAAATAGTAACAAAGATATTATAAGAAGGCACGTGGAAGCTTTTCTGACTGGCTTCATTATTATCTCCTTACTTAATTTAAGAGTTCTAACCCAAAACTAGTAAAAATTATATTTCTAACATAGTAATTTGTCAAACATTTTTCCTAAAACCTGTAATTATAAACTCTTACTCTCTTCGTAAGCCTCCTCGGCAAGATAAGAGCTTCTCACATAGGGTCCGGAAATCACGACGGGTATTCCCTTTTCCTGCGCAATTACCCTAAAGCGTTCAAAATCCTCCGGTGTCCAATAGTGTACAACTGGCAAATTCTCCCTTCCTGGTCTTAAATACTGCCCTATAGTTAGTACATCAACCCCTATAGAGGCAATGTCATCGAAAATTTCCAATAGTTCTTCCTCCGATTCACCAAGTCCTACCATAATACCAGTTTTTATAGGGATACGTCGGTTTAGCCTTTCCTTCACATATCTCTTTGCCAACTCTAGAACGAAGAGAGACCTCACATAATTTGCACCACGTCTAACTGTGGGGTAGAGATGTTTCACAGTCTCAAGGTTATGGGAAAAAACTTCTATGTCGGCATTCAAGACCTCCACCACCGAGTCTTTCCTTCCTTTAAAATCAGGAACCAAAACCTCAATACTGGCGGAGGGAACAAAGCTCTTTATATCCTCCACTACCCTTACGAAATGGCTTGCGCCCCCGTCCGTTATATCATCCCTTGTAACAGAGGTTATCACAGCGTATCTTATCCCATTCTTCCGCATATACTCTCCTATTTTCTTTCCTTCATCTCTATCTATAGGAAGCGGTTTACCATGCTTAACATTACAGAATTTGCAATTCCTAGTACAAACATCACCTAGAATAAGAAAAGAGGCGGTACCCCTTGCATAACACTCACCTATATTGGGACACGCTGCGGATTCACAAATTGTATGAAGTCCAAGATCCTTAATTTGGCGTCGGGTTTTAAGAACCTCACTATTCAAATAAATCTTCTTTCTTAACCATTCTGGTCGTCTAACCCTTAATAATTCCATTATTCTTATACTCCTCTGGGATTTTAATATAATTTCCCCACCATATAAATCCCATTTCAGTCAATATTTTTTTTCTCGTGCCATCATTCCGGTTCCCTAATCGAACCAAAGCATCCGTAATGAGTTTTGCGTAATCATAATCAAAAGAAAACAGAAGTCTATGAAATGAAGTGTTTTTCACATAATTAACAATATAAACCACATCATTTTTCTCAGCCAGAGAGATTAGATACGGATTCAGCGAATACGCATCAAATAAAAAGATCTTTACGCCATTATCCCTCAATTCTTCAAACGCCAACCTGGCCTTTATCTTATTTTCCGTGTTATCTAAGCGTTTTTCCAAACATAACACCTTCCCTTTTGCAAACTTCCCCTCAAATCCGGCTATTCTGGAGGGTTTTTCTCCATGCGGTGCATAATAGATAACACCGATACAGCACGATTCTCCTTCTTTGTACAGGTCCTTAATCGCATCATTGTTTTTCAACAATCCTTTCAAAATCTCAGCCCCGTAAACGAACACCCCTTTCTGTTTCATAATTACCTGTGTCACATTATCAAAAGAGGAAAGCCTCCCACTCTCCTCCGTAACCAGAAAAATAAATCGACCCTTCCCCTTCTTAGCAATAAGGGAAAATGTTGAACTTTTCTGATTCTTAGCCCTCCCGTATAGAGTAATCCATTTTGAAACCACAGGTGTAAAAACATAGTAACTATACTTCAACTCTGTACTACTGAGGTGGCTCTTGAGTATAAGATCAAGGTTCTCCTGATCCGTTAACTGTCTTACGTCAAAGACAAATTTGAAATTTTCCCCTTTCAAATTCTTCTTCAAACTGTCCACAAGAACATTTCCCCTGTTATTTATCCTCCACCAAAAATCTGTAGTAACTATAAGGATATTACGTGTAGCGCAAGAATCCAACAAAAACCCAAAGAGAAAAATTAATAAAATAGCATATACCACATGTAGACTGCTAATTTTTATTCGCACTTTATACCTCAGCATAACTCAGAAGCAAATAATAAGATTCGAGAGGAACTCCCACCTAAAAATACCTTGACATATGTTTTATTTCAATACATATTTCACTTAAATAAATTATCTGTATGGTGAGGTTAAATATGATTAGTTATAAAGATTTAGGATTGGTTAACACCCGAGAGATGTTTAAAAAAGCAATGGAGGGAGGATACGCCATCCCCGCCTATAATTTCAACAATATGGAGCAACTTCAGGCAATTATAACGGCATGTATAGAAACGGAATCCCCGGTAATCCTTCAGGTTTCCAAAGGCGCAAGGAAATACGCAAATCAGACTCTCCTGCGATATATGGCAGAGGGAGCAATGCAAATAATAAAAGAGTCCGGAAAAAATATACCGGTAGCTCTCCACCTCGATCACGGAGACTCTTACGAACTTTGTGTTTCATGTATCGAAACGGGGTTCTCTTCAGTAATGATAGACGGTTCCTCTCTACCATACGAAGAGAACGTGGCCCTAACTAAAAAAGTTGTAGACTACGCCCATAAGCATGATGTAACGGTAGAGGGAGAACTCGGTGTGCTTGCCGGAATAGAGGACGAGGTCCAGAGCGAATATTCCCACTATACAAATCCTGATGACGTAGAAGATTTTGTAAAAAGGACAGGTGTAGACAGCCTCGCAATTTCTATCGGAACCTCCCATGGAGCTTATAAGTTTAAGGTAAAACCCGGGGAGACACCTCCTCCGTTAAGATTTGACATACTGGAAGAGATTGAAAAACGCATCCCAGGATTTCCTATCGTGCTACACGGAGCATCATCCGTTATTCCTGAATACGTAGAGATAATAAACAAATACGGGGGCAAAATGGAGGGTGCCGTAGGGGTACCTGAGGATCAATTAAGAAAAGCGGCCAAATCAGCGGTATGTAAAATTAACATTGATTCCGATGGCAGACTTGCCATGACGGCAACAATAAGAAGAGAACTTCACGAAAATCCTTCGAACTTCGATCCGAGAAAGTATCTGGGTCCCGCACGGGAAGAACTTATAAAGATGTATATGAGAAAAAACCGTGAAGTTCTCGGAAGTGCTGGAAAAGCCTAAAATAAAGGATTAGAATAATTCTTATGGAAGAGAAAAAAGAACAAGCCATAATAATAGCAAGAGAATACTTTCACAAATACGGTTATAGAAAGTTATCACTGGCAGAATTAATTGAGAAAGTCGGCATCTCTAAGCCGACTTTCTACAATTATTTTAAGAACAAGAGAGAACTCTTTAAAACAGTTATGCTTGAAACCTACAACGAGTTTCAGTATCAACTCAGCCAAAATTTAAAAAACACTACCTCTGCGGTAGAAAAATTGGATGTCTATATACAAACATACCAATGGTTTCTAAACGAGTTTCCAATTTTCAAGGATCTATATAAACCAGGCAACGATCTACTTGTAAAGTGGTTGGAAACGAGATATTCAAAAGATATATTCTATGAGGGCAAAGAATTCATAAAATCGATTATAGAGGAGGGAAAGGAAGAGGGACTGTTCGAAGAAACCCACGACAGCGAAGAAACAGCGGTTTTAATCTACTCCTCCATAATTTTTCTTCTCTCTCATGATATAAATAACTTTAAACGCCCAAAGGATAAAGAATACAAGATAAATGCAAATCAAATTACCCGGCTTATCTTTGAAGGTTTGTTTAAAAAGGAGCAAAAAAATTAATTAACACAATAATAAATAATAATATAGTGTTAAGCCCTCTCCGCCTTTACAATAAAAACCCCCGTCCCCATGGTAAATAATATACCCGCCAATAGGAAAGAATAGAAAAAATAATTCAAATCATACAAAACCTCGGGAAGGGCAAGAAAAGAAAAAAACAATAGGTACACAAACACCATTGTCACCTTAATTTTCAAATCTCTGTAGCGTATTAAACCAAACAGAACTGCTGTTACCATAATCATCAACAATCTCATTAGAGGAAAGACGAATAAAATAAAGGGATCATATCGATTGTACTCCATAAGGAAATGCACAATGGCATCAAAAAAGTAAAACCCTACGGAAAAAATAACAAAGTCACTCACTCCCCTTCCTATTTCATAAAAATAACCCTTTTTACAGAGTAAAAAGAACAAACCGACTAATATTACTTGAGGTACAAGATAATCAAGGGTAAATACGTACAAAAAGAGACTAATTGGTTGATAGTGAAGGAGAAACACCTTTTTAAGAAGGTAAAGAACCAACATGTTGATGAGATAAACAATAAATCCCTTGGCAAAATTGTAAAAATCTTTCGGCAGAATCTTTCTTCTAGACAACTCATACGATAAAAAAATCAAAGGTGAAAACAGCAGAAACAGTCCCATAGTATAGAGAAATTACCATACAGCAAAACAAAAATCAACTTCAAAACATTCCCCCTCTCAAAAATTTTTCCCGTACTTTATTCCACGAAATACCAACTTTTAAGCCTCCATTAATTGACTATAACCAAAGATTATGCTATTATATTCACGAATAAAAGATTGTAAGGAGGTTTTATGCCTGTCAAAGCTATAAAAAGAGATAAAATACCTGAGGCAGTAACCAGACTTTTAAAAGATAACAAGGTAATAGGTGCTGTCCCGAAGGGTAAAAACTTTGTTTTTAAAGAAATCGAAGATCCTAAAGAACTGGTCCTCGATTACAACACAACAATACTCCCTCTAAAAAAATTTTTTCTACCTCCCCGGGAAAAACTCCTCGAGTTCAACCTGACCAACAAGGAATACATACCAGAAGAGGTAAAGGTAGAATCAAAGGTATTCTTTGGAATACATAACTACGACCTGCAGGGAGTGTTTAGACTTGACTACGCCTTTAAAAGAGGTTTCCCGGACGAAACTTACCTCAAAAAACGAGAACAAAACACATTCATAGGAGTAACCTACACACCGGATGAGTATCATTTTGCCGAGTCTGTTGGTATTCCTACGGATCTGAAAGAGGGATTTGACATCTTTCTTACCAAATTTGAAGACAAATACAGAGTAGAAACATTTACCCCAAAGGGAGAAGAAATTGTAGCGTTGTGGGATGATCTTCTCACCGAATGTAGTAATACAGAAGATCCCGTTGTCCATTTTAAAAACAAGTTAAAACAGACTGTGGCGGGGATAAGAGAAATTTTCCACGGTGCATACAACCACCCGATATGGGAGGAAACGGCAAAAAGATGCTACTCGTGTGGAACATGTAATATTGTCTGTCCCACCTGTTACTGCTTCGATGTCACAGACGAAGTTATTCTTGGTACCGACAGAGGGGAAAGAATACGCCGTTGGGATTCGTGTCAGACGTTAAACTTCACCAAAGTGGCTGGAGGTGAAGCCTTCAGGGAAAAGCGGTACGATAGGGTGAGACACAGAATGTCAAGGAAATTTGCCTATATAATGGATGAAAAAGAGCGTCCATTCTGCGTTGGCTGCGGTAGGTGTGTAAGGCAATGTACCGCAGATATAAACATTGTGGAAGTTATGAACGCACTACTTTAGGAGGTAAACAAAATGGAAGCTAATAACATATATCTCCCGGTCGTATCTGACCTGGTAAGAGTTGAGAAACTTACCGAGCTAGAAACCTTCTTCGAGGTCAAACTGCCAGGAGGCCGGGACCTTAATCACGAACCAGGGCAGTTTGTCGAGGTTTCAATTTTTGGTGTTGGAGAGGCGCCTATCTCCGTATCCTCTTCTCCCCTTAAAAAAGGATCCTTCGAAATGGTTGTGCGAAGAGTCGGTAACGTAACCAATGCAATGCATAAACTGAAAGCGGGTGACAAAATAGGAATAAGGGGTCCCTTTGGACACGGCTTTAACCTCGATGAGTTTAAGGGCAGAGATGTGGTAATTGTAGCAGGTGGAATAGGTCTTGTTCCCCTTCGTTCATTGATAAACACAATCCTAGATCCTTCACAGCGAAAGGATTATGGGAGACTTATTATTCTCTATGGAGCGAAGACCGAAAATGAATTTCTATTTCGAGACGAACTCAAAATGTGGGAAGAAAGAGAGGACGTTGAATTAAAGATAACAGTTGATAGAAAAACTCCAAACTGGAATGGACATGTAGGCGTTATTACCACCCTCATACCTGACGTAAAACTAAATCTCAAAAATACAGTTGTGGCCGTTTGCGGCCCCCCTGTAATGTACAAATTTGTAATCCTCTCCCTCCAAGCAAAGGGCCTAAAAGACAATCAGATCTATGTTTCGTTGGAGAGAAAAATGAAATGCGGCGTTGGCAAATGCGGACACTGTCAGATAAACAATATCTATGTCTGCCAGGAGGGCCCAGTATTCAACTATGAAAAAATCAAAGACCTCAAGGAGGCGATATAATGAGTAAACCAAAAGTTGCTTTTTTCGATTTTACCGGCTGTGAAGGATGCCAGCTCTCAAAACTAAATCTGGAAAACGAACTTCTTGATATACTGGAACTTGTTGACATAGTCAATTTTAGAGAGGCTATGACAGAGGCAAGTAATGATTATGATATAGCATTTGTCGAGGGTTCTCTTACAACACCTCACTGTGTAGAGAGGATCCATGAAATTAGACGTCAGGCAAAAATACTAGTAGCAATAGGTTCCTGCGCTCACATTGGCGGAGTAAATGCAATAAGAAACAGGATGGATACAGATGAAGTGCGCGAGGCTGTCTACGGGAAGGATAAATACCTGTTTCCGAGCATGAGGGCCATGGCTGTTTCCGAGGTAGTAAAAGTTGATTACTTCATACCTGGATGCCCTATGGATAACAAAGAGTTTGTAAAGGTTCTAACCGCACTTTTAACAGGGAAACAACCCGAAATCCCCGAATATTCCGTATGTGTAGAGTGCAAGGCAAAGGAAAACGAGTGTCTGTACGAATATGGAATAGCATGCATGGGGCCTATAACGCGAGCTGGTTGCGGAGCTGCATGCCCGTCTAACGGCCACTATTGCTATGGGTGCAGAGGACTCGTACCCGATTTGAACAAAAATGCAGCAAAAGACGTCATGCAGAAGTACAAATTATCAATTAATCAGATTAAAAAACGATTCTACATGTTTAATACCAATTACGTGAATATGGAGGAAAAGAAGTATGAATAATCTCAGCATAAGGGTTCCCTACGTAACAAGAGTAGAGGGACATGGAAATATAGTGGTAGACTTAAAAGAGGGGAAACTCGTAAAGGCCGTTCTGGAAATTGTAGAACCCCCCAGATATTTTGAAGCAATGATGAAGGGATACCTCTACACTGATGCAGCGGTTATATCCTCAAGAATATGCGGTATCTGTTCTGTAGGACATCAGATGACGTCGGTAAAGGCAACAGAAGATGCACTAAAAATACCTGTAACCGAGCAGACTGTCCTATTACGAAAACTATTGGTTTACGGCGCTACAATGCAGAGCCATATCCTCCACATCTTTTTTCTTGCCGCGCCGGATTTACTCGATGCACCCTCCGTGTTCCCTCTGGTTAAGACTCATCCCGATGTGGTAAAAATGGCTCTACGTATGAAGCGGCTTTCTAACGACATATGTGACCTCATAGGAGGAAGAACAATTCATCCTAACAGAGTGGTACCAGGCGGATTTACAAAATTACCAAGTGTAGAAGATATCAAGTGGATAAAGGATAAGCTCGAAAATCAGATGATGCCTGATCTTCTAACCTCCTTTGAACTCTTTAAAACTCTGGCACCTAAAATTCCCAATTTCGAAAGAGAAACCGAATATATCGGGCTTAGAACGGATAGCGAATACGGATTTTACGATGGAGAGATATCATCAACAGACGCAGGATTAATACCGGTTAAAAAATATCGTGAGGTAACCAATGAATTCGTAGTTCCACACTCCACCGCTAAACACACAAAACACAAACGCTCTTCCTACGCAGTAGGGGCACTTGCAAGACTAAACAACAACTACGACAAGTTAAATCCGGAGGCGAAAAAAATCGCAGATGCCCTTGGAATGAAACCGATTGTAAAAAATCCATTCCTAAATACCGTTGCCCAACTAATTGAGGTAGTTCACGTTACCGAAGAGTCATTAAAACTAATTGACCAGCTTCTTAGCACCGGCATAAAACCCGAAAAGCCAATTGTACCGGAAAAGTTAACCGAGGGCACAGGAATAGGTTGCACTGAGGTTCCAAGAGGGATTCTCTTTCATGAGTATACCTTTGACAACAAGGGGCAAATGGTAAAAGCCAACTGTATAATCCCCACAAATCAGAACACTCAGAATATTGATGACGATATGAAAGAACTGGTTCCGTGGATGATTGAGCAGGGATACTCCAAAGAAAAAATGACACTAACACTGGAAATGCTGGTAAGAGCGTACGATCCGTGTATTTCATGTTCGGTTCATTTTTTAGACGTCGAGTTTATAGAATAAAGCCAGAATAGCAAAACTATGAAAAGGATAAACATCATCGGCATCGGAAACCATAATGTGAGAGAGGATAATATAGGTCTCGCTGTCATAGCTACGCTAGACAGACTTTTGGCAGAGAGAGAATACACACTTACCCGGGGCGGAAAAACCGTCTCCGTAAGGTTGTACTCAGCCAATCAAGATCCCGTACTTGCGGGGGCAATTATTGCCGAGGGTCAACCCGTTTTGATAATAGATGCCGTTGATATGAAACTTCCTCCCGGAAGTATAAAGGTGTTCTCGTTGGACGAAGCAATCTTAAGCTTCGTCCACAGGGCAACCTCTACTCACGGGTTTGACCTAGCACAAATATTAAAACTCGTTGAGGAACTAGGTTACAAATCCAATGTTAGAATAATTGGTATCCAGATTGACAAAGACAGATTAGAACTCCGTAAAAAAAACAGCCCTGTA
>Ga0256914_1000852_pt1 | contig 29406 bp, 21 predicted proteins | sample HulkmetaG_FD_191571 | JGI IMG/M metagenome (GOLD analysis project Ga0256914, IMG submission 191571) | Hydrothermal chimney microbial communities from Main Endeavour vent field at the Juan de Fuca Ridge, Pacific Ocean - Hulk | ecosystem: Environmental > Aquatic > Marine > Hydrothermal vents ... | reverse complement strand
TTCCCAGGAATTCGGATCGCCGGTAGAAGAACGCCAAATCTCGGGGCCGGTCTGGAAGTTGCCGATAATGGCATAGAGTTGTTCGTCAAAAACAATCAGGGATGCAATATCCTTGTTGGCTACTTTTCCGAAGCCATGCTTCATCACTCGCGTCCAGTGGGAACCATCCTCTGTCCGCCATATCTCCCCTCCGGTTTCATTGTTCAATGTCCCCGCATATAATCGATTGCTGAAAACTTCCAAAGACACGATTCTTACGTTATTCCCATTGCCAAATCCATCGGCATTCACCTGTTGCCAGTGTGATCCATCAGTGGAACGCCATATTTCTCCTCCCGTCGCTTTGTTGACAGTGGCCGCGAAGAGTGCATCTTTGAAGACCGTCATGGTAAGAATCGCCTCAGTATTGCTATGTCCTATGGTTGAGTCCATTAACACCTTCTCCCAGCTGTCACTATCACCTGTGGCGCTGCGCCAGATTTCCGCGCCATGAGTGTCAAGATCATACACCCATGTGCCGGCATAGAGATAACCGTTGAATGTCGTGAGCGACATAACTTCCATGTTCGCACCATCGCTAAAGCCACCACTACTCTTGGTCCACGAGCCGCTGTCGCCGGTGGGGCTTCTCCAAATTTGCGCGCCATTTCCTTCATTCCAAGTGCTTGCGTAAAGTCGTCCTTTAAATTCAGTAAATCGATCAATAGCTTTGTTGGTATCATCACCAAAGCCATGATCTGCGACTTTCTCCCATTGGTCATTTACATAGCGGTATACTTCGGCCCCTGTATGATGATTGGCTGTTCCAGCATATAAAACACCGTTATATTTGCCCAATGCCCATGCCGCCCAGTTCTCGCGTTTGCCGAAGCCGTTGAGATTGATTTGGGTCCATCCTGGAACTCCTAAAGCATATTTATAGATGCGGTGATTTTCTGTATCCGTAAAAAATACCGTGTTGTCTGGGCTGACGGCCACATCGTAAACGGCGCGCGCTTCGCCGAGACCCCCACCCCATTTGCCACTGATGGTAGTTAAATATGCACCATGCTGGTCGAAAACCTGGACTCGATTGTTCCACGTGTCGGCTACATAAAGCCGATTTTGTCCATCTACGGTTAGCCCATAAGTTCCACAAAATCCTTCGAAGCTATCAGTGCAGCCATGTCCCCCTATGGTACGTTGATATACAAAATGTTTGTCGAAAATCTGTACGCGATCGTTATCCGAATCCCCAACATAAATGGTTCCGGCGCTATCCACCGCAACCGAACGCGGGGCATTAAAATGGGCATTGTCGTTACCAGATTCTCCTGTGACTCCTAACGTGGTGATGTATCGAAAATATCTGTCGTAAATTTGTACGCGATGATTGTACGTATCCGCGATGTACACCCTACCCGCATTGTCAAATGCGATGTCATGCGGGCCGTTTAATTCATAATCGCCATTGCCGGGCTTTCCCCAAAAACCGCCGTGGGTGCCATCAGGATTCACGATATGGATTCGATCATTCCAAATCTCGGTGACAAAAATGCGACCATCTGCTCCGACCGCCACACCCTTGGGATCATCAAAATGCTGGGCGTCATTTCCAAATACTCCGGCCACGCCAAAGGTCCATGCCTCAGTACCGTCCGGATTGAGTTTGATGATCCGTTGACCGGTCTTTTCTACAACAATCAACCCGCCATCAGGTGTTAATGCCAAGCCGGCGGGTGTATTGTAATATCCTGGACGGACTACATAGGGAACATTGGTTACCCCAATCATACTCACATATTGATAGTTGGCATCGAATTTCTGAACTCGGTGTTGGGCGTACTCTGAAACATAGATATTCCCATCGGCATCCACATCCACGTCAAAGGGATGTTTGAACTCTCCCGGGTTTGATCCTTCAACACCGGTACCAATGGTTGCCAGGTAATTGTGGGTGGTAGCATCGAAAATCTGAATGCGATTGTTGTACATGTCCGCGACAAAAATGCGCCCATTTCCAACGGCTATGCCAGTAGGGCCGTTGAAATGCATATTGTCAGAGCCCGGTGCGCCGGTGACGCCCAATGTGAAAAGATAAGAAATCGCGTGAGGATTTGAAATATCAAACACCTGAATGCGATGGTTCCCCCCGTCCGCCACGTAGAGCTTACTGTCCGCGATATAGGGATTGACCGGATACTTAAAATGTCCGTTGTCATCCCCGGGAACGCCACTTTCCCCTAATGTTGTCAGATATGAACCATCATTCCCGAAAATCTGAATGCGATGATTGAGTTCATCACAAACATACAAATTCCCATGGGTATCAAAGGCAAGGCCACGAGGCAGATAGAAATGTTCATTGTCATGTCCCATTTCATGCCCTAATTCGCTTTGGTATTCTCCAGCGCTATTGAATTTGACAATAGTATGCCTCTCGGGTTGAGAGACCCAGATATTTCCATATTTATCAATTTGTGTATCGGAAGCAGCACCTAAAATCTCCCGATTTCCTCCTTGGAAGCCAGCTTTTCCTAACGAAAAAAGAAATTGTCCATTTTTGTCAAACTTGGCTGTGCGACGCCCATGCCATTCGGAAATCCAAATGTTTCCCGCATTGTCGATGGTTACACTGTTGGGATCGTAAAGGTGGCTACCATCTTCGATATAGGCCGTCTCAGAAACGCCATACTCGGTAACATAGCGGAAGGCGAGTCCCGTCTCCCCTAAAACGACATCGCCAGCAAGAGTGTCTGATCGGCTGGATCGCCTTTCTGACTGTAATCCAGCCCGGTAATGTTCAAATTCACTTCCTCCTTGTGCATGGATTGCTTGGGAAAAGAGCAGTAAACCCGCTACAACCACAAAAAATGCGATAAGTCTCCTCATGATGTCCTCCATTAAGAGAATGAACCTAGCTTTTTAAAAACGAGAATCTGGATGGGTCAGTTCTGCTGGGGAGGTGAGCCTAGCTGAAGCGCCATCTTTGGTCTGTTTTCATGCCCTCGTGTGATATGTTTTGCCCCGTTGCTTTCGGGCTTGGTTTGACGTTGTGTAAATCGTTTCCGAGATTCTGTGCGTAATTCCGAGGGAGTGCAGCGACCAAGGAATCTAGCGAAGTGCAAAACGCTACATGATGCTCATTATATATAATGCAAGCCGGAACAGTTTTTTGCAATGCTGGACGTAGTCCTTTTTCAGTGGAGCCAACAAAATTAGGTGCGTTGGAGGAGAATTGGACGCCGGGGCTCTCGCCTTCCCCGGCGTCCGTGCCCCAGTGAACTCGCCCGATCCTCTCGCCAAAATCGGGCGACCATACCTCAAAAGAGTGCGTAACGACTCTTCTATAATATATACGCTTTTTCGAGACTGAATCTGACAGATAAACCCTCTCCTTTTTCGATTTTGCCAATTTTCCTTCTGATTTTCCACCAGTCTTGCCCTCTGTTCAAACAAAAAGCGAACCGAGCACGCAAAAAACGCCCAGCCCTTTCCGGCAATCAACGCCGCCATCTCTGTGGCAGACGTTGCCGAAATGCTTGGATCAGGCGATAATACACTCACGAAGGTCTGCTGATTTTTCCTCGATGCGCATGATTGCTATCTCTCGAACTTCCATTCTCCGTTCCCGGCGGGCGCTACGGATGGCCCGTCTTGTCCTGGGCGTTACCTCCATCCTGCTCTTTTTCTTCCTGTGGAATGCGCTGGTGCGCTGGCAAGACTATCCGACCTTCATCCTGCCAGCTCCTGCAGATGTTTGGTCGCGTTTTCTTCTGGCTCTGACCGATGGCAGCCTGCTGCGTCACGCCGGCATTACCCTGGTGGAGATTCTTGGCGGCTTGCTGCTGGGCGTGACCGTGGCCATGCTGTTGGGCTATCTGTTGGCGAAATCTCCCTTGCTAGACCAACTCATCTCCCCCTACATCGTCGCACTGCAATCCTTTCCTGTGGTGGCCCTGGCCCCGCTGTTGGTCATCTGGATTCATCATCCCCTGCTCCGCACCATCATCATCGCCGCACTGGTGCTGTTCTTTCCCGTGTTGGTTAGCGTCATCGTAGGACTGCGCTCGGTGGAGCCGGAGTTGAGAGCAGTCATGCGTTCATTGCAGGCCACCCGCTGGCAGACGTTCATCAAGCTGGAAATCCCTTTTGCTCTGCCTGTCTTTCTCGGCGCACTCAAAATCGGCGCTACGCTGGCCGTCATCGGAGCGGTCATCGGTGAATTCGTGGGAGCGGATCGGGGACTGGGATTTCTTATCAACCTGTCTCAGGGCATGTTGGATACGCCGCTGATGTTCGTAGCGTTATTTTCGCTGGTGATCATCGCTCTGAGTCTCTATGGCCTGGTTAGCTTGCTGGAATATCGTCTGCTGGCCTGGAAGCGGGCGACATAGCCTGCCGCCGATTGTCGACATCTCTTGATGATTCATTTCACATCACGCATTGCTCTCACACGCTTCTGTTAGGTCTCCTTATGTCCAAGCTCTTCGTCAGATTATCCTCATTTCTCGTTCCGATTTTCCTGTTAGTTGCCTGTGGCGTTCCGTCATTGCCCTCTTCCACACCCTCTCCGGCCGCACCAATGACTGAAAGCGCGGATGCCATCCAATTGGGGGTGGGCTATGTTCCCAGCGTGCAATTCGCCCCGCTTTATGCGTCCATCGAAAAGGGCTATTTTGCAGATGAAGGGTTGTCAGTGTCGTTGGAGTATGGCTATGAGACTGATTTTCTCAAGCTGCTGGCCGCGGGTAAGCGCGCATTTGTCATCGCCAGCGGCGATCAGGTCATCTTGGGTCGGGCCCAGGGATTGCCCGTGACTTACGTGGCCGAGTGGTATACAAAGTATCCTGTTGTGATTTTCTCGCCGGTAGAAAATGGCGTCGCCACACCCCAGGATCTCGTTGGCAGGACGGTGGGGATTCCCGGGTTGTACGGGACAAGTTATGTGGGTTGGAAGGCGTTGGTGTACGCGACGCATCTGCCTGAAGAACAGATTACCCTCAAAACTGTCGGATTCAATCAAACTGCTGTGCTGCAGGAGGGCTTGGTGGATGCTGCGGTCGATTATGCGGCCAACGGCCCGGTTCAATTTCAGATGCAGAAGATTCCCACCAACCTCATCGTTGTAGATGATTACATGCATCTTCCCAGCAATGGACTGGTGACCAGCAAGCAGGTGATCGACAGTGAGCCAGATCGGGTGACAGGCATGGTGCGGGCCATGCTCCGGGGCGTCGCTTACACCCTGGAACATCCCAATGACGCGTTTCAGATCAGTTTGAAGTACGTGCCCGAGGCGGCCCAGGATGTGAAGACCAACCGGGCCATCTTCGATGCGTCCCTGCCTTATTGGACGCCCGCCGCGGCCGATGCGCTGGGTTTCACCGATCCGGCCATCTGGCCCGCCACCGCCCAGTTCATGCAGCAAGCGGGCCTGGTGGATCAAACCGTCGCCACAGATGCCATCTGGACCAACGAGTTCGTTGAAAAGGCGCGATGAAGGGAACGTTTCAATTTCGGGGGAATTTGTCTAATGATGCACTGGCCGAGTGATGAACTTTGAAAAAATAATCGGGCAAGAGCATGAGCGTGGCGTCCGGCTGCGGGTTGCCGAGTGAACTCGAACGCATTAGGCGCTTTGCGCCCGTGGTCGCTCGGCAGCGACCAAAACATGGCCGCGGAGGGAGGGCGGAGGCCGTCCACCGGCCGCAGGCCTGAAGCGCCCGACTTGAGTCGGCCTGGGACGGGAAAAAGCGTCCCATTCCGCGATGAAACGCAGTTTGACATCTCAAACATTTTGTAGCACTATAAAAGAGTCGACTCCCCCAAACTACACAACCCTCTGGCATTTCCCCCATGCCGCATCTCACTCTAACGACGAATCAATCCGTGCAGTTGCGCAGCGCATCCTTCACTATTGGCTCCGATCCCACCTGCGATTTGTCCCTGACGGGAAAAACAATCTTACCGCGCCATCTCATCTTGCAATCTCGCGGGAATGGTTGGCAGGTGGCGACGTTGACGCCTCGGGCGAACGCCGCTATCAATGGACGCCCCATCTCCTCTCTCGCCCTTCTGCGAGATGGCGATCAGATTCAGGTGGGCGATGTGACGCTGGTCTGGCGCGAGCAGGACCTGCCGCCCGTCAAGACCAGTCCGTGGCTGGGCTTGCTGCTCATCTTTCTGATGGTGATGGGGATGATGATGGGGGCGCTGGCCTGGTTTGGTCTCACCCACGGCTACCATTGGGAGGCCACTACATCTCCAACGCCCATCGTCCAGCCGCTGCAGACTGTCCCGACCATGACATGGGAGCAACAACCTGCGCTGGAGGGCTACACCGAGACCGGGCATCCCATCTATCGCGTTGTCATCCCGGCTCAATGATCCGAATCTCCCCCTGGTTCTCCCGATTTCCGGCCAGATCGCCTCGCCCCTCCTCCCGGCAGCATTGGACCGAGCATCCGCAAAAAATCGTGGGAGATCAGACGTAGTCCCAGGGCGAATCCGAAATAAAGCATGGCCGCGCCCGCGGATGCAGCCAGAGCGGTGAGAAAATTGGGCGTGACATAATCGCGGACTAACAGTAGGGGAGTGGCGAGCAGAAAAAGACCAATGAGTTTGCCCCAGGGCAAATGTAGCGCCCGGCGCACCTGGGCGAAGAGCAGCAGCGCGTACACATTCAGGCCCGCGGTCAGAGCCCAGGCCGTGCCCACCGCACCGTAGCGCGGGGTGATGAACAGGGCGCTGGTCCAGAAGACGATGGCGCCCATGGCTATGGCCAGGAGCTTGACCCGTGGACTCTGATGCACGGCCGCGGCCACTGTGCCCACGCCCACCAACACCAGCGCGGGCAATGAAAGAAGCATCACTCGCAGCACCGTCGCGGCCTCTACATAATCGCCGCCCAGGATGAAGGGCAGAATCCAGTCAGCAGTGTATTGTACGCCGATGACGGCCACGACGGCCAGCGCGGCCCCCCATTGCGTCAGCACCTGCAGCCAGCGTCCCACTCGTTCTTGCTGCCCCCCTTCATGAAACTCAGTCACCGTGGGGAGGAACGAGCGGATGAGCTGATCGATGATGGTGAAAATCAGAAAAAAGACGGTCAGCGCCAGATCATAGAAGGAAACTTGCGCAGACTGGCCGGTGAGCACCTGCACCATCAGCGTGCCCGTGCGAAACAGCAGGATCAACCCCACATTGGTGGCCCAGAAACCCAGCCCCATGCGCAGATAAGGCTTGAGAAAAGCGAGATGCGGTTTGAGGGCTTGCCAACTGAACCAGTCTCGGGTCCACCACAATGCCAGGGAAAGATAAATCACCTCGTTGAGGGTGTAGGCCGTCATCTGAGCGGTGAGGCTCCATCTACCAGCCAACAGCACCAGAGGCAATTGCGTCAACAGCCGCCAGGAAAGCTCCATGGCCCATTTGCCCATCTCTTTGCGGGCGTAGAGCAGATGAAAGCTGGTCCACGAGATGATGTGCAGGCCCGCGGACATGCCAATGAGCGCTGCAGGCCAACCTTTCAGCCACGGCGCGATCATCGGGCCGAGGAGCAGCATCAGGGGGATGAGCGACAGGGCGATGAGCACGCGCAGGATGAACGCTTGACCGAATAGCTCGTGCGCCGCATCTGGATTTTTTTCTTGCAATGGCGGAATGAAACGGCCAAACACCTCCAATCCCCCCAGATCGCCCACCCACCACAAAAGCAGGGATGTGGACATAGCCAGAGCGAAGCGCCCATACTGCTCAGGCCCCATCCATCGAGGAACGATGACCGCCCACAAGGCGCCGCCCACCAACTGTATGCCCTTGTTGAGGGTGATGAGGGAGAGATTACGGCCCATCTTGCGGGCTTCAGCGGTCATAATGGAGATCTCGGCGGAATGCGTCGGAAGAAGGCGGGACGTCGCCACAAAAAAACCGGCTTGCAGAAAAGCCGGGCGGGGGGACATCGTTCGAGAAGAGTGTAGGGCGGGTGGGACTCGAACCCACAAGGGCCTGCGCCCGGCGGATTTTAAGTCCGCTGCGTCTGCCAATTCCGCCACCGCCCCACGGAGGAGAACGATGCGTCATCTTGCGTGGATAGCAGAATGATAACAGCCATCCACGCGGAGGTCAAGATCATCAGAGCTCAAGGGGGCGTTTCAGAATGGGGTGGCGCCCAAAGACTCGCATTCATCCGGCCAGTGCGTGCGGGCGACGCTCTCAGAGCGACGGGGCTGCCCCTGCCGCCTGTTCAGATGCGCATCTACTTCAACCAAAAAACGCCACTGTCCTGGCGGAAAAAAAGAACGCCAGGACATCCCGGCGTTGATGAAAGGCGACGGCGGGATTCGAACCCGCGATGGAGGTTTTGCAGACCTCTGCCTTAACCACTTGGCTACGTCGCCGTACAAGTATATTTTACGCTATTGTCAGGGACTCTGTCAAAATAGACGTTGTTTTGATTGCTGCACCAGTTTAGTCCAGGAGGATCAGGTGCGCCCCACCATCATGGCAGATACAGCGTTTTACTGTGGTGATGCCGAAGGCCTCGGAGGTCCGGTCAGACCCCCGAGGCCTTGAATGTGCGTCATTTATTGCTGGGGTTGCTCAGGTTGTTCGGGCTGCTGGGGCTGTTGCTGAAATTGAATCGCCAGCTCGTTGACGGCTTGCTGTAAATCCGCGGGCAGCGGCGGAATCATCTCGGATGTCAGATCCTTGCTCACGTCCGCAGCCGCAACCTGCGCGTTCAGCCACTCGCTGAAAGCCTGCTGGCGGCGGGTTTGCATTTCCTCATCACCGACCTGATGCTCAGGATCCTTTTCTTCCACCTGAATGATGGCGTAACCATCGTCCATTTTGATTGGCCCGCCGATCTGACCCGGATCCAGGGAGAACGCGACTTCATCGAAAGCGTCTCCCTTTTCGCCCCGGAAGACCCAACCCAACTCGCCGCCCTTTTCGGCGGTGGCTTCATCGTCGGAGACTTCTTTGGCGACTTCGGCGAAGTTCTCGCCCGCTTCCAACCGGGCCTTGACATCTTCCGCCTCTTTCAAAGCCTCATTGTCGGCCTTGTCGATGGCTGCCTGGTCGGGCGTGCGATCGACGCGGGCCAGGATGTGACGGGCGCAGACCTGCTCCTCGTCGGGCTTGACGTCATACACCTGAATGATGTGGAATCCGAAATCGGTTTTGACGGGCTGGCTGATCTCTCCCTTCTCCAGCGAGAACGCGGCCTCTTCGAATTCCGGCACCATCTGACCTTTACCAAAACAGCCCAGATCGCCGCCGTTGGGCGCGCTGCCGGGGTCTTCGGAGACTTCTTTGGCGACCTCGGCGAAATCCTCGCCGCCCTCCACGATGCGCTTGCGAGCGTCCATGACCTTTTTGAGAGCGTCGGCCTCGCGTTTGACCAGAGGCACTTCGGGCTCAGGCTTGATGAAAATGTAGCGTACTTTGACGGCCTCGTCCGTGGCGTCGAATTCCAGAGGCACGTTTTCTTCCAACTTCTGACGCATGAGATAGGCGGCGAAGAGATTGCGGAATTCCTCTTCGGTCAGACTGCCTTTTTCTTGTAGATTCTTGACATAGTCGTTGTAACGCTGCTGAAACTCATCCTCGGTCATGGCGGGCGCCGTGTCGGTGACAGGTTCAGACGCCTCGGCGGCGGCTTTTTCCGCCTCCCGATCGTAACCGAACTGGCGTTCGATCTCGGCTTGCACTTCTTCGGGCGTGACCGTAGCGTCGTATTCGGGCGCAAGCTGACTCACCACCATTTCTTCGATCATCTTGTCCATGGTGGGGTAGGCCAGCTGTTCTGGATCGGCCAACTTATTGTAAAGCGGCTGAACCGTGGAGAGGAATGGGTTGGGGCCGCCGTTGGAGAATTGTTCGCCGAATTGCAGATATTGATTGATCTGGGAGACCAGGTTATCCTGCTCGAAGCGCAGGCGCCGTTTGAAGGCGTCCTGGGTGATCTTGTCGCCGTTGACGGTGGCCACAGGTTTGTTGGGTTTGATGACGTACTCATTGATGACGCCCGCGGCGATGAGGAGCACGACCAGGCCCAGCACGACGCCCAAACCGATGTAAATGCGCCGCTGAACCTGCTGTTCATGCTTGCGGCGGCTGGCGTAACGCCGCGGCTGTTCATGCTTGAGTTCCTCGGGTTTCTTTTCCTTGGTCTTTTTTGCCATAGCAATGCCTCATTGGGGAGTGAAACAAAGCAAGGCATAGGAAGTCTTCTCCTATGCCTCACTTAGACGTTGAAAGTTAATGATGAGCGGGGGCAGTCATCGGTGTGCGTCACCCCGTCTCAGGAGCCGTAGCGGCGAATGTGTTCAGCCGTGTAGGGAAGCAGCGCCAGGAAGCGGGCTCGCTTGATGGCCACCGCCAGACGGCGCTGATGTCGGGCGCACACACCCGTGCGGCGGCGACTCAGCATCTTCCCGTAGGGGCTGATGTAAGGGAGGAGCAGTTCGGGCTTCTTGTAGTCGATGTAGTCGGTCTTCTCGACGCAGAACTGGCACACCTTGGCTCGACGCGCCCGGGACTGGCGGCCACGGGGGGCTGGGCGCGGGCGCTGCTGCGCGGGCGCGCGGCGTTCAGGCGCGGCCGCCTTGGCTGGCGCACTTTTTTCGCTGGCCTTGGTCTCGGCGGGAGTTTCTTCGGAAACGGGTTTGGTGATTTCTTCTGACATCTTATATTTTTACCTCGTTGGTATCAGGTCACGCGTCCATGAGAACGCGGCTATTCGGCCAATTCAGGGGGATTAGAAGGGGAGATCGGGACCTTCGTCTTCGGCAGTATAATCGGAGGATTCGTTGCGCTGGGAGTAGCTGCGCTGATCCAAAATCAGCATCTCGTTGGCCACCAGCTCGGTGCGGTAATGACGACAGCCATTGTCGTCTTCCCAATTGCGCGTCTGCAGATGACCTTCCACATACACGCGCGAGCCTTTGCGCAGAAACTGATTGCATATCTCGGCCAGATTATTCCAGGCAACGACATTGAACCATTCGGTCGCTTCCCGGCGTTCGCCATCCGATGTCACCCAGGTGCGGCTGGTCGCGACGCTGAAAGTCGTCACTGGTTTGCCGCTGGGCGTGTATCGCATCTCTGGGTCTCGTCCGAGATTCCCGATAATCATTACTTTGTTCAAGCTCCTGGTCATCTCTCACTTCCTTGCTACCTGAGAATTGAACTTGGCGATAGGGGGGATGGTCTTATCGATCTTGCTTGCGAACGATCAGCTGGCGGATGATATCTTCACTGAGGCCCATGATGCGGTTGAGATCGGCAACCTTCGAGCCGTCCAGTCTGAAATCGTACTGAATGTAAGTGGCTTCCAGATGCTTCTGGATGGGATAAGCCAGTTTGCGGCGTCCCCAAGGGATCACTTGAATGTCTTCCCCACCCATGGATTGGATGCGTTCCTGCAACCATTGAGAGGCTTTCTCGACGCCTTCTTCATCCAAACCAGGATGGAAAAGGGTCACCATTTCATACTCTGTCATAGATTTTCTCCTTTTCTATGGATAGAATAGTCATTGGTCAACTTGCAGACAAGGGCCAATGACAGAAAAGATGGTTGGGGATTTGCATTCCCCATTTTCGACAACCGAGGAATTATGCCACAGGATGCGTCATCCCCACAAATTCCATTGCCGAAAATGCTGTCCTCATCCGTCGCCCATGCGTTGAGACCGGCTATCTCATCCCAAAAAATTGCCAAAGCCACGGGCTTTCAGTATAATGGCTCAGGATATCGGGGCGTAGCGCAGTCCGGTAGCGCGCACGGTTCGGGTCCGTGAGGTCGGAGGTTCAAGTCCTCTCGCCCCGACAGCCACAGGGAGTCGTCCAGGTTGGATGGCTCCCTGTTCTTATATCGGGCAGGCAGAGCAGACTCCCAGGTTTGACAGATCAGGGAAAAAAGTTATAGGATTAGTGCTTGCCGACAGCCTGTCGCGGGGCCTTACGCGTGCAAGAATTGTGCGATAATGAGGTTCTCGACGGAAAATTATCAAAAAGGAATTTTTAGAAGGAGTTAATCACAATGTCTGATTCCAAAACCGACGCTCAAAACAAAAAGCAGGACCCCAAGATCAAGGTTCTGCCCAAAAAGCGCATCGTGCGCAAACTGGCCGTTGGTCAGGAAGTGCAGGGACGCGTCAAACGGCTGACCGATTTCGGCGCATTCGTCGATATCGGCGTAGGCACCGACGCCCTGGTGCATGTTTCGGAAATGAGCCAGCGCCGGGTGAAAGCCCCCAAGGACGTGCTCAGCGTGGGCGATGAGGTCACTGCCTGGATCAAAGCTTTGGACAAAGAGCATAATCGCATCAGCCTGACTTTGCTGGCGCCCGGCACCCGCACCATCCGCGATCTCGAAGTGGGCGAGGTGCTGGCAGGCACAGTCACCCGGGTGACCAATTACGGTGCGTTCGTGGATATTGGCGTGGGGTATGAGGGCATGGTTCATGTCAAGGAGATGGGCCACGGCTATGTCAAACATCCCAGCGATGTGGTGCAGGAGGGCCAGGAAATCCAGGTGGAGGTGCTGAAGATCAATCGCCGTCGCGGTCAGATCGATCTCTCCATGAAGAATCTTCTCCCCAAGCCTGAGCCTGAGGAGCCGGAAGACGACTTGGTCGAGGACTATGTGGAGATAGAAGATGAAGAGGAGGAACTCCTCTCCCCCTTCGAGCTGGCCATGCTGAAAGCACAGGAAAAGAAAGGCAAACGCAAAGAAAAGAAGCGCAAGAAAAAGGTCTGGTATGAGGATGATGAAGAAGACGAGATCATTCGCCGCACCCTTGAAATAGCGGATAACGATGGCTAAAACTTCGGCTGGGTGAAGAATTACGTGTGATTAACTCCTCAAAAGCTTTTCCCAGGTGAATACGAATGCAGGCCCGGCGATTCCTCGTCGGGCTTTTTTCTTCTCCCCACAATGTCCTGATTCGGACGGGCCGAAACCAAGAGGCCATCTCACGCAAAGACGCCAAGCCGCAAAGGAAATAAAGAAACAAATCCATGTCTGTACGAAAACGCTTCCTGCTGATTTTGTGGATGCTTACGGTTGGCCTGAGCTTGACCGGCTGCGGCGCCACGCCCAATTATCTGGACGAGTCGGGGCCGCGTTACGTCGGCGATTATGGTCTCACGCCAGCCAACTATGCCGGCGCGCCCAAAATCATAACCTGGAACATTCAATACGCCCGGGATATCGATGGCGCGATCGAGACCTTCCAGACTTCTCCCCATTTGCAGCATGCGGATGTAATCTTACTGCAGGAGATGGACGTGGATGGAACGGACGCCATCGCTCGGGCGCTGGGTCTGAATTACGCGTATTATCCCGCATCGGTGCATGTGAACACCAACCGAGATTTCGGCGAGGCCATCCTGAGTCCCTGGCCCCTGCTCGATGACGCCAAAATCATTTTTCCCCACGATAGTCTTCGCAACGGCCAGATTCGCATAGCTGTACGGGCCTGGGTGCAGACGCCGGGCGAGCCCTTTCTTGCGTACAGCGTCCACACCGAGATGGCGCTCATGTCGCCCATCCACCGCATCGATCAGGTGGAGGCCCTGTTGGACACCGTGCCCGATGACGCGCGTCGGGTGGTCATCGGCGGCGATTTCAACACAATCACCCCCGTCGAGCGGATGGCGCTGGTGGATATGATGGCCGATGAGAAGCTGGCGTGGCTGACAGATGGCGCCGGCGCCACGGTCGAAGAGATGGGCGTTGGCGTCATCATGGATTACATCTTTGCCCGAGGACTGACCGCGCGAACGCGCGGCGTCGTCGATTCCGAGGCCAGCGATCATCTGCCCCTGTGGGTGGAGACTGACCTGGCCCGCGACGAAATCGGAAAATAGAGGGCCGGCTGATGGCAAATTCCTCTCGCGTGGCCGCCATTATTCTGGCGGCGGGCGAAAGCAAGCGTTTTGGTTCTCCCAAGCAATTGTTGAACTGGCGCGGACGACCGCTGTTGCGGCATGTGACGCTGCAAGCGCTGGCCGCGCCGGTGGATGAGATCATCGTGGTGCTGGGAGCATATGCCGAACGCATTGCTCCGGTCCTTCGCGGTCTGCCGGTAACGCTGACAATCAATCATGCCTGGCCGCGGGGCATGAGTGAGAGCGTGAAGCTGGGGCTGCGAGCCGTGCGCGGGGATGTGGACGCCGCACTTTTTCTGCTGGCGGATCAGCCTGGCGCAACCCCTGCGCTGTGCCAGCGACTGATTCGCTCCCATGTCGCCACGCAGGCCCTCATCGTCGCGCCGCGCGCGGGCGCTCGACCGGGCAATCCCGTACTCTTCGCCCGCGATCTCTTCCCGCAGCTCATGCAGACGTCGGGCGATCAGGGCGGGCGGACGGTGATGAAAGCCCACCCTGATCGCATCCTCTGGCTGGAGACGGACGCGTCCGCTCTGGCGGATATCGACAGGCCGGAGGATGTGGCCAAGTGCTGATCTTGTGAGATGCGAAGCGCGCCGGCGTGTGGTAAACTGACTGTCAATCGAAAACCATCCATTCGCATTCAGCCGGAGTTCTGATTGTGGAAGCCTCCCATCGTTTCCCTCACATCCGAATGTCCGTCATCCGCGAAAGGACGCGGTTGTCCATGCCGTGCGACGCGCCATGAGCTTCCTCGCGGCATAGCGCGTCTCCGAGGCTGATCTTATGACCGATCCGGCGCTGGCGGACAAAATCGCCCGGGTTTATCATCGTCTGGTGCAGGTCTATGGCGAGCCGCACCGTCGCGGCTGCTCCGATCCGGTGGGCGCGCTGATCCAGACCATTCTCAGCCAGAACACCAGCGATGTGAACACCGCCCGAGCTTACGCGTCTCTGCAGGCGGCCTTTTCCGACTGGCGCGCGGTGATGGCGGCGCCCACCCAGGCTGTGGCCGAAGCGATTCGGTCGGGCGGGTTGGCTAATCAGAAAGCGCCCCGGATTCAGGCGGTTTTGCGACGCATCCATGCCGCCCGGGGCGATTTCGATCTGAACTGGCTGGCCGATCTGTCGGTGGAGGAGGCTCGGGCCTGGCTGGATGCGCTGCCGGGCGTGGGCAACAAAACCGCATCCATCGTCCTGCTGTTCTGCTTCGGCCTGCCGGCCTTTCCGGTGGACACTCACGTGCATCGCGTCAGCCGCAGGCTGGGCCTGGCTCCGGCCAAGGCTTCGCCCGATGAGGTGATGCGCATCATCGAAGCGCACGCGCCGCCAGCGTGGTTTTATCCCCTGCATCTGAATTTGATCCGGCATGGCCGCGCCCGCTGCAAAGCCCGCAACCCCCGTTGCGCCGAGTGTCCCCTGGCAGATCTCTGCGATTATCACCGGGCCTCCGCCTGGGCGTCGAAGTCGGTGGGGCGTCGGCGCGAAGGCCCGGAATGTTGATCTTTTCTCATCCATTTTCACCAACGGTTTTATGAAAGTACGCATCCTCTCCGCCCAAGACGTTCGCCGGGCGCTGCCCATGTCCGAAGCCATCGACGCCATGCGCTCTGCATTTGCCGAGCACGCCCGTGGCAAGACGCAAGCGCCGCTGCGCACCAGTCTGCAAACCGAGATGGGCGTCAGCCTGTTCATGCCAGCGTATCTGCCCGAAAGTGGGGCGCTGGCCCAGAAGATCGTCTCGGTCTTTCCGCGGAATTCCGCCCGCGGGCTGCCTGTCATCAACGGTCTGGTCATTGTGCTGGACCAGGATACGGGCGAGGCGCGGGCCTTGCTGGAGGGGGGGGCGCTCACGGCCATTCGCACCGGCGCGGCCAGCGGTCTGGCCACCGAGTTTTTGGCCCGGCCCGCCAGCCGGACGTTGGCGCTCATCGGCGCGGGCGGCCAGGCGTATGATCAGGTGCGGGGGGTGCGGGCGGTGCGGGCCATCGCGGAGGTGCGCATCGTCAGCAAAAGCCGCGTCAGCGCCGAACGGCTGGCCCAACGGCTGCGAGAGGAGGACATCGACGCCCGGGCGATGTCCACGCGGGAAGCTGTGCAGGGCGCGGATATCATCACCACTGTCACCGATAGCGTCACGCCTGTATTTTTGGATGCAGATGTGGGGCCGGGCGTCCACATCAACTTGGTGGGCGCATACACCCGAGATATGCAGGAGGCTCCGGCCTCGACCATCATGCGGGCCAGGGTGTTCGTAGATGATGTGCTGGCTGCGGCGCACGAGGCGGGCGATATCATCAAGCCCATCCGCGCCAACCTCTATTCCACCAACGATCTGGCGGGAACGCTGGGGCAGCTGGTGTTGGGGGAGATCGCGGGGCGGCGGTCGGATGATGAGATCACCATCTTCAAAAGCGTTGGTCTGGCGGTGCAGGATGCCGCGGCCGCCATTCGGGCTGTGGAGCGGGCGGAAAGGGAGGGGTTGGGACAGGTGCTGGAGCTTGCGTAGTCATTCGCCTCATCATTTTTCATAACGAAGGCGCTCCACAGTAAACGAATATGGACGATGCCATTTTCTAATTCTTTGCATGCACAAATCTAATGGCATTCTTAGCAAATCCTGTTAAAAAAGAAGAGACGAGGCTGTATCACTCTCGGACATCCCATCTGAACAGGAGAAAAATAATGATTCCCAAGATCAATCCCGACGAACTGGTATTGGAGTTGATTGGCGATGACGAACGCGGCTACGATTTCATTACCGAACAAGACATTCTGGCGCTGAAGGCGCTTTCTTCAGAACAGGGCGTACTCACTCTCTACCTGGACATTCGCCCCGAACGGCTGCAGCGTGAGCCCCTCATGCTGCGTTTCAAAAATTTGACGGCTCCGGTGCGGGAGCGCATCTCGGATCGCAATGCATTGTTGCTGTTCGATGCTGTCATCGCTGATGTCGGCAGACGATTGGAGCACAATTACAGCCGTCCCCGCGGGCGCGGTCTCGCTATTTTCGCCGCGCCATCGAAGTTTTCCCCCAAGGGCGATCGGCATGTGAAGTATCAGATATTCCTGGATTACCATCTGCCCGAAGCTCCTCAGGATTTGATGACCTGGGGCGCGGCTCCAGCGCTGACGCCTCTGCTCATCCAACTCGATGAGCATGAGCCCGCTGGCATCGTTCTGGTGGATCGCCGCCGGGCCCGGTTCTTCGTCTATTATATGGGCGAGGCCGCGGAATACAACATCGTGGAAGTGGATGAAACGCCAGCCAAGACCAAGGCGCTGGGCTGGGGCGCTCACAATCACGAGCAATGGCAGGAGGAGCATTATCGTCAGCATTTCCGCAATGTGGCCGCTCTGGCGGATATCATCGCCCGCAAAGCTGGCTGGAAATGGCTGGCGCTGGCCGGGCCCGATGAGGCTACGGCTGAGCTGGCCGATTATCTCCCCAAGGCTTTGCAGCAGAAGCTGCTGGGCCACATTCCCATGTCTCTGAATGTCACTTACAACGATGTGCGGGACAAGGCGGCTCAGCTGGTGCAAGAGGCGGAAGCTCGCGAGGAAAAGGAGACGTTGGATGCCTTTGTCGGCGAGCTGGCCCGGGGCAATGGCCGGGCGGTCGCGGGGTTGGCGGATACGACTCTGGCCGCACAGCAGGCTCGCATCGCCACCCTCATCTTCCCGCCCGATTTCACGCATCCTGGCTGGCAGTGTCAGTCTTGCGGTGGTCTGATGGCCGATATCCTGGAAGCGCCGCCCGAAACATGCATCTACTGCGGCGGCCCCGTGAAGGAAATCCCCGATGTGGTTTCGCTGGCCGCAGCCCAAACTCTGAATCTGGGCGGGCATGTGGAGGTCGTCCGGAATAAGGAAAATCAGATGACCCTTCAGACTCACGGCAACATCGGAGCGCTGCTGCGATTCTGATTTCCCCTTCTGCACGCGAAACGGGCCGAAAGACGCTGAGTCTCTCGGCCCGTTTTTCTATGCCGCCGACTCCTCATCGGGCGGCGCTTCCGCTTCTTCCTCCGTCGCTTCTTCCTCCGCGGCCGCTTCCTGCTCGCTGCCGGGCGGCTCGCTCTCCGGCGCTGGCTCCTGTTCCTCGGTCCCGCCGGCGTCCACGTCCGTTTCCGGCTCCTCCTCATCGCTCTCCTCATCCATCTCTGGCTCATCCAGAGGGATGATGGGCGGTTCGGTGGGCAGGATGGGGGCGATGACTGAGAGAATGTCCTCTTCGGTGGGCGCGGATTCGTCGGCAATCGGCTCTTCCGTCGCCTCCAGCAGCGGCGTCGCCTCCGAGCGCTCCTCCTCGATGCTCGATTCAGCAATCAAACCAGGCTGTTGCGAGGCGTCGAGGGTGAGGGCGCGGCCATAAACCTGGGCCAGCAGGCCCGCCTGCTCCAGGGGCATCTGGCGGCGCAGAGGCGTCTCCGAAGTCTCCCACAGCTCTTCCAGGGCAGGATAATCCCATTCTGCGGTGATGACGCCTTCAGCCTGGGCGCTGCCCAGCTCGGTCATCACGCCAGAGAATCGTGGCGTGAAGTCCAGCGGGGCGAAGATGGCGCTCTTGCCCATAAAAACGGGCTCATCAGGCCCGGCGAAGGGATCGTTGCCCACCAAAAAGCTGACCAGGCCATAAAGCTGATTTTCCTGGCAGCGGGCCAGCGCGCCCTGGCGGATTTTGTGATAGGTGGCCGGGCGTTTGGTGGCTGCGATAGTCAGCAGCATCTCCGCGCCCTGATACGCCAGCACCCGGGCGGGTTCAGGATAAAGCGCCTCGTACCCGAACATAAGGCCGATGCGGCCGACGGGCGTGTCGATGGCCTGCCAGCCCTCTCCGGGTTGGGCGATATCCAGCGTAGCTGGGTCTATCACCACCTGGGCTTGCTGGCCCAAAAGGCTGCCATCAGGACCAAATACAAAAGAGGTGTTACGGATCGAGCCTTCTTCAACGTCATAGATATAAAGGCTGCCCGCCACGATGGTCATTTCATATTGTTTTGCCAGGTCAGAAAAGACGTTGACATAGATATCGACCAGCGATTCGGGCATCTCCGAAAGCGTCATGCGCAAAGATTTCTGCAAGTCCGCTCGCACCACATTGGCGGCGCCGCCCGCCAACATCCCCTTTAGCTTGGCGACCAGTCCGTTTTTGGGCGTGGCCGCCTCCTTCAGCAACGCATTCCGCCATCCCGGAAACATAGGAATGCCCACGGCCAGGCCGCTATGTTCAGGAAACACGGCAAGATTGCTGCCTTTTGTCCTGGCGATGCGCAAGAATCGATGATAGTAAGTCAAGAGTTCATCGAGAGATTTGGTCACGATGAGCTTGTGTTGAATGACTGCCGCAATTGGTTTATCCATAAAAATCAGAGCCTCGTTCGAGTGCCTGGTTGCCAACAAGAAAGGAAAAAACTGTATGCTATTGTAGCACAAATTCGAGGAAATCAATAAGAAAGTGGGCGACTTTTCGATCTGAGACCTTTTCAAAACGATTTTGGAAATGACGATCTCCTGTATTATAATTACTTGGCGGCTTGATGCGTGATGCAGCGATTGGGTCAGAACTGTGGCGCAGCGAGCCAGAGTGATATTGATCGATCTCCCCACAATATGAGTTCTGTACGATTCACCATCTCTTTTCATTTAATACCAGGGAGGTACAATGATGAAAGAAAATGTGTTGTCAGAGGCGCTGCGTTCTCGTAAACGCGTGACGCTGACAATCTTCACCGCACTTTTGGTTTTGACTCTGGCCGTAACGATCTCCGCTTTCGGCGTCCATGCAGCGACGGTCGATGATCCTGGACAGTCGAATCTGGGGTTGCAACAGGCCAATGATGGGTGTATCGATGGTTATGTCTTCGGCGTCGTCAATGGCAACGATTACGGTCTGTCGGGGTGGGATGTGCATGCCCAATTCCAGGATGGAACGGGGTCCGTTTACGACACCACCACCAATGGCAATGGTTATTACAAGTTCGAGAATCTTCCGGTCGGAATCTACAAGGTTTGGATCGATATCCCGGCTGGCTGGGTGCTTTACAGCGGCATGACCAATCCGGTGGAGAATGTCAATGTTGTCAGCGGCGCCTGCACCAGCGTTCTCTTCAAAGTGCAGCAGGGTGGGCTGACTCCTACGCCCGGCACGCCCGAGCCCGCCACTCGCATCGACGGTTATGTGTATGAGGAGGATTGTGATGGCGTACACGCCTACCAGGGCGCTCTTCTGGAGGTCTGGTCCAGCAACCTTCCCGACACCCTCGATACGAAGCTACAGGACCGTAATTCTGACGCGGGCGGTTACTTCAACTTCCATATTCTTCCTGCATACCTGAAAGACTACCTGCATCTGTTGCTGAAAGTGCCTTCCGATATGGAAGTAATCAACACCATCGCGCCCGACGCCAAAGCGCATGTGGTCGCTCCCGATCACATTCGGTTCGACTTCCCGACCTTCGAGGCGCTTTCGGGCAATCAATTCATTCTCCGCAAGAAGGATTTGGTGTGCGGCACCCCCACCGTGACGCCCACCGCGACTCTGACTCCTACGGCCACGCCGTATATGATCTATCTGCCTCTGATTTTGACGCGGCCGCCTATGTGCGATGTGGGCTACATCTACGTGAATGTGTGGGGCAAGGATTACCACATTCCTCTGTACGACGTGCCTTATGTTTACACGTTGCGACCCCTGCCCTGGCAGTATCCCACAACCTTCTACCTGAAGGAATACAACGGAGCGCCTCCGCTTTGGACTCAGTATCATCCCTTCTATCACAAGCAGGAGGGGGGGCTTGAGTTCACCTATCCGGGCGGCCATTCGGGAGAAGAGTTCACCCTGTACATCCGGACGGAGTGTGGGGAAGTGGCCATTATGACCGACGTCGACGATCCCACGCCCACCCCGCCGCCCGTATCCACGCCCGTCACCGGATGGGTTCCGCTGATGACCAGCAACTTCGACAACGGCTCATTGGGCGCCATCGAGCGCTCTGGCAATCCCACCTGGGGCGTCGCTTCCTGCGAAGCCTCCAGCGCACCCAACAGCCTCTGGCCCGCGGCGTGGGGACGCGCCGCCCGGGACGCTTGTGAGGATGATTATCCGAACGGCGCTGAATCCTGGGCAGTGTTGGGTCCCTTCGACTTCAGCAACGCCACCAACGCCGAAGCGACTTTCGACTATCTCTTGCAGACGGAGCAGGACCACGACTGGTTCGCCTGGTATGCATCGGAAGATGGCCAGAGCTTTTCCGGCCTGCGCGAGAGCGGCGACTCTCATGGCTGGGCATCCCGCACCTTCGACTTGTCCTACTACGCCGGCAAATCGGATGTGTGGCTCGCTTTCGTCTTCACCAGCGATGACAATGGCATCACCGATAAAGGCGTCTTTTTGGATAACCTGGTCGTTCGCAAGTTTGTCAATCCTGCGCCGCCGCGCGGCAAAAGCATGACGAAGCCTCTGGTGATGGCTCCTGAAAGCGGCGAAACGCTGGAATCCCATTCCGTGACGCTGCGCTGATTTGCGCTTCGGATCCCATCCCTTCTATGGAGGCGGCGAATTTTCGTCGCCTCCATTTCATTTGGGTGCGTCCTGGCCGAGTTGGGGGGCCGGTCATTCGCCCTGATTTCCCCCTCTCGGCGCATGTCTGTTATACTTTGCAGGTCATCACATCCATCACTCATCTACCAAAGACATGCAATGAGCTACTCTTTTTCTAGCAAAGCTGGTCAGGCGCAGCGACGAACCGAACGGGAATGGCGGCAGGAGATCATTCAGGTCTGCCGTCTGATGTGGGAAAAGGACTATATCGCGGCGGGAGATGGCAATGTCAGCGTGCGGCTGGGCGAAGATCGTTTTCTGGTGACGCCCAGCGGCTTTTCCAAAGGCTTTTTGCAGCCCGAGCAGCTTCTGATCATTGACTGGGACGCCAACGTCGTGGGGCCTCTGTACGGTGAGAACCGCTCCCTGCGGCCCTCCAGCGAGATTTTGCTCCATCTCGAAGCATATCGCCGCCGCCCGGATATCGTCAGTGTGGTGCACGGCCATCCGCCCATGGCTGTCGCCCTCTCCATCGCGGGCATCTCTCTGGCGCAGTGCCTTTTGCCCGAGGTGGTCGCCTCCATGGGCTTGATTCCCACCACCCGCTACGCCACCCCCGCCTCCATCGAGGGGGCGGAAGTCATCGCCGGCATCATCGAGCATTACGACGCGCTGATCTTGCAGCGTCATGGCAGCGTCACCGTGGGTGATAGCGCCTGGGATGCTTATCTCAAGCTGGAGAAGCTGGAGCACACTGCGGTCATCACCAAGACTCTGGCCGAGCTGGACAAGCTGAATCTGATGCCTCAGGATGAGGTGGCCAAACTGGTGGCCCGCCGTGATGCTCAGGGCGCTCTGTCTCCGGCCCAGGCCGAAGCCCTGTGCGAGGCGTGCAATGTCTGCGCCTTCCCGCGCAAGCGCTCGTAATCAATCCTCGATCACGCGGTCGGTGTAACAATCGATGCTCCAGGCGCGACCTGCCGCAGCCACCAGGTTGTCGGCAGCCACCGGGCCCCAGCTTCCTGGCTCATAAAAGGTCAGCGGCGGTCCCTCGTCCGACTCCCAGCCCTCCAGGATAGCGTCGATGAGTCGCCAGGAGGCCATGATCTCGTCTTCTCGGGCGAAAAGGGATGCATCGCCCAGAATAGCATCCAGCAGCAGCCGTTCATAGGCCAGTGGCAGGGCTTTCTCGCCGAACGCCGTAGAGAAATGGAAGCGCATGTTGACGTCGCGGGTGTTCATGCCCGCGCCGGGCGCTTTGGTCTGAAAACTGAGATGAAAGCCCTCGCGGGGATACAGGCAGATGGAAAGGGCATTGGGGGCCAGGTCCGCGGTTTGGGCGTCGAAGAGCAGATGAGGGACTTCCTTGAACTGGATCAGAATCTCAGTGGTCTTGCCCGCCAGGGCTTTGCCCGAGCGCAGATAGAAGGGCACGCCCTGCCAGCGCCAATTGTCGATGTACAGGGCCAGCGCCGCGTAAGTTGGCGTCTTGGAATGAGGATTCACGCCCGGCTCCTGCCGATAGGTGGGGCCTGAGCCGTCGCTGGAGCGATATTGGGCGCGCACCGTGTTCGTGCGCAGCGCTCCTGCCGTGGCTGGCGCCCGCACCGCTCGCAGCACCTTCACCTTCTCATCCCGCAGCTGCGTGGCGTCCCAGGCGTTGGGCGGCTCCATGGCTGTCAGCGCCAGCAATTGCATGAGATGATTCTGGAACATATCCCGCATTACCCCGGCCTGATCATAATAGCTGCCCCGGCGCCCCACCGCCACCGACTCCAGCACCGAAATCTGCACATGATCGATATAGTGTCGATTCCACAGCGGCTCGAAGATGGCGTTGGCGAAGCGGAAGACCAGCAGATTTTGAACCGTTTCTTTGCCCAGATAATGATCGATACGGTAAACCTGCTTCTCATCGAAAACCCTGTGGATGCGCCGGTTCAGTTCTTCGGCGCTCTGCAGATCTGTGCCAAAGGGCTTTTCGATGATGATGCGGGCGAATCCTTGCTGCGGCCTGGAAAGTCCAGCCGCCCCCAGGTTTTCAGCCACCACTGCATACAGCGTGGGCGGAATGGCTAGATAGAACAGGCGGTTGGGCGTTACATGATGCGTCTTCTCCAGGGACTCCAGCCGGGCCCGCAAGGCGTGGAAGTCATCGGGCGAGTCGTAGAACAGACGCTGATAATGCAGGCGGGATGCAAACGCCTCCCACTGGTCACAGTCCTTGGTCTTGATGCGCCCGAACTGATCGACCCCCTCGCGGATGCGGGCGCGAAAATCCTCCTCGGAGTAATCATGCCGGGCTGCGCCCAGAATGACGAAATTTTCTGGCAATAGATCGCTGCAAAATAGTGCATAGAGTGACGGCGCCAGTTTGCGATAAGCCAGGTCTCCCGATGCGCCGAATATGACGATGCTGAAGGATGGCGTAGGGGGGGCGGATGATGGTTCGGAATGTGGGGACATGATTCATTTACCCGGTCTTTGCTTTGTCCTTGCAAATTGAAATAGTGCGTGGATGCAGTTACCTTGCCTCTTCAAGGAAGATGGACGGGGATGGCGCGATCCAGGGCGATCTCGGTCATGGTGACGCGGCAGACATAAGCCCGCACCTCTACGCCCGCCAGTGCAGCCAGGCTGAGGGTTTGAGCGAATTCCGGGTCCACCGAGAGGGCCGGGGCGAAGGCTGTCGCATCCTCCCGTTGCACGACGAAGACCACCGCCGCCCGCTGACCGCCTGCCGCGATGTGCAACAACTCCCGCAGATGGCGGCTGCCGCGAGCTGTGGGCGCATCGGGAAAATACGCCACGCCATCCGCTACCAGCGTCACCGATTTGATTTCCACCCAACATACGCCTTTCTCCCCTTGCAAGCGAAAGTCCAGCCGGCTGTCTCGGTAACGCACTTCCGGCTGGATGTGCTCATATGCAAATTCGGGCAGAAATCCTGCAGTCAGCGCCTCGGCAAAGAGGGGATTGGGCAGACGCGCGTCAATGGAAACCAGAGCGCCGGGCGTCGCCACCAGCTTCAGGTCGTAAGGCGTCTTGCGTTTGGGATTGGATGCAGGGTGAAGCCAAATCGGTCGATGGGGCTTGAAGAGATCGTTCAATCGCCCTGAATTGGGCACATGGGCTGCGGTCTCCTCTCCTTCCACCAGGACGGCGGCCCGAAATCGATTCTCGCGGCGCAGAAATCGGGCGGCGACCAGGGGCTGAGGATGTTTCATGGCTCGTTGTTCAACGCATCCAGGAGCGAACTCGGCTCCAGGGGCAATTGCTGCGTCTGGCATCCCGCGTCGGTCAGTGCGTCCACAGTCTCCTGCGGATGCACGCCCACCAGGCTGACCATTGCCGCGCCGCTGGCCTCGTCGACGTCGTGACCGAACAGGATGTCGTTGCGAGCCAGATAGTTGGAGAGTAGGGAGAGGTATAGCGCCGTCTCGGGCGTTGTCGGATCTCCGAACAGGAAGTAGCGGGCGGCCACGCGTCCCTCGGGCAAGGGGGGGGTGAAATCCAACGTCGCCGCGTCTCGACCATCCAGAAAGATGGGGCCGGCCACGCGTAGATCGCTTAGGTCTCGCACGAAGTACGCGCCCGCAGGCAAGTCATCGAACTGATAGCGCTCATCCGCGCCAACTACCATGGTTTTGATCACCTGTTCGTCATCGAGTAGGGCCAGGGTGTGGCCGCCTCCCTGGGGAACGCGACCGCTGATGACGCTGTATGCGGGCTCGCCCGGCTCCTCGGCAACGGTGTGCAGGTAGGTGATGGCGAATGAGTGATGGAACAGGGTGTTGCCTGGAGCCTCGCGAGGATGTGCGGTGTGCAGGTTGATGATGCGATCGGAAGGCGCACCCATCCCTTCCACGCTGCATACCTGCCATTTCCACATGGGGAAATTCGCACCGGGATCGGGTGGCTGCTTCTCGATGACTACCGTATCGCTGCCGCCGTCCCACGAGATGGTGAACAGCGTGCCATACAGGCGATTACCCGCTTCGTCCACGGCGTCGAGGAAGATATGATGCAGGCCGTCGTTCTCCTCGGGCGTGAGATGATGGACAGCGATGGCTTTCCAGTATTCCTGCCCGGGCTCAACCGCGGCAGGGATGATCTCGACGCCATAGGCCTCAGCGTCATTGATTACATCGGTCATGGGAATCTCCTGATCATTCTTGGGGGAAATTTGCAAGCAGCCGGGCCAATGCCAGCAGATCGTCGCGCATGTCGATGATCTCACATTCGGCGTCTTGCAACAGGGAGATGACGCTATTGGGGAAGCCGTCGCCCAGCAGGACGACGGTGCTCGCATATTGCGCTTCGGTGATGCTGAAACCCACAGCGCCAGGAGGTTGCGTTTGCAGCCACGGCGTCACCAATCGCACCAGCGCTGGCGCCAGAGCCTCATCCCGCATGTTCAGCAGATAGTAACGGTCCAGATGCTTGGGCGGGGCCACAGCCACCGGCGCGTAGAGCAGATCCACCGTCACCTGATTGTCGCCGTCCAGCGCGATGGCATCCACCCGCACATCGACGCCCACCGTCACGGCATAGACGCCCGGGCCCAGATCTGTGAACGCGTAGCGTCCGTCGCTGTCGGTGGTTGCGGTGGCCTGCACTTCGTTCTGGAACAGGAGATGCACATCCGCCTTGGGCGTGGGCTGATTGAGTGCATCATGCACCCGGCCCGAAATCTGGCTGTTCCGCACTGCGTTGCTCATTCCCACCCGCAACAGAGGCGCTTCCAGCACGCTCTGTCCATCGCTGTGCAGATCTGTGATGATGTCGTCATCCAGCTCGATGCGATAATCGCCCGCGGGCAGGTTGGTGAACCGGTACTGGCCGTCTCTGGCGCATTCGCCGTGCCGGATGAAGCCGTAACTTTCGGAAATGAGTTTGATGACGTTCTGCTCCGCCTCCGCACCTTCCACCCGGCCCACGATAGCGCCCATCAAGGGGAAGGAGATGGTCGTCTTCTGATGGCCATCCAGCAGAAGATCGGTGCGGATCGCGCCTATGCCCGCCAGTTCCAATTCGTAGACGCCCGCGGCCAGCTGCTCGAAATGGAATGAGCGGGCATTGTCCAAGGCTGCTTCGGCCACGATCTGCCCATCCTTCCACAGATTCACAACCTGCCCCACGCGTCCGCCCGGAACGCTGCCCTGGATCTCGCTCTCGCTGGCATCATGTTCCACGGGCAGCAATTGAAAATTCACTTCATAGGTGATGGGCTCGCCTTCGCGGCCGGGGACGCGGGCGGTTTCCAGCCCATCCGCCACCTCGCTTTCGTAATCTCCCTGCACCACCTGAATCATAAATGCGCCCTTGGTGTGCAGAAATTCGTAATAGTCTTCAGGCTTGAAGGGATCGTGGCCGGTGGTGGTGCGGGGGAACTGGGTGTCGGGTTCGGCATTCTCCCAGCGCATTTCCAGGGCCACGCCACTCATGCCCTCGCCCTTCTCGTTGGTGATCGTGCCGTAAAACATCTCCCGATTGCCGGTCTCATCCGCGGGCAGCAGCCGCTTTTTTACGACGACGTAGCGATATGTGGCTGGCGCGGCGATGATCAGATCCTGCTCCATCGCAGGCTTCTCCGCCGAGACTGTCACCGCCGCGGTTGCGCCTGCGACGCTGATGACGTACTCTCCGGCCAGGGCTGGTCGGAAGAGGAACTGGCCCAGCGCATCGCTTTTCACGCTGGCGTGCACGATGCCGTTGCGCTGGATGGTCACGGTGAGCGCTGGCATGATCAGGCCGCCCGCCTCCATCACCTTGCCCCGGATTTCGTAGGAGCCGGGCGGGTCGACATGTTTTACATCGATGACATCCACATCCGAGGCGGTCAGGGTGACGCCATGAGCGACCACGCCCAGCCAGGGCACGAATAGATCATACACGCCCGGGCCGGCTGTCAACTCGAAACGCCCCGCGTCGTCACTGATGCTACGGGCCAAGATGTCACCCTCATTGCTGCGCAGCTCCACCGGCACGCCTGCTAGCGGTTTGTCAGACGTATCTGTCACCACGCCCATGACCGCGGCCGTATCGCTGGGCGGGCGCAGTTCGTGACGGATCTTGGCGGGCGTATCTTTGAGCTGCTGTACAATGGGCAATTCGCCATCCAGACCGAATTGCAGATCCCAGGCGTGGGTGTACCAGGACATCTGCTCCCAGGTGGGATTGAAATCGCCCAGCGGCTTGGAGGCCAGCAGCCAGGTGCATACCGAGAAGTACCAGGGCGGCGCTTCATCCTGCATGAACCGTACGATGGCCATCTGCGCCTCGGCCTGTATGGCGGGACTGACTTTGGCATAGCGATTGTCGTCGTCCCAGCCCACCACCGGGCCTCCCTCGGTGCTGATGATGGGGATGTAAAAGCCTAGCGCCTCGTGAACTTGATGTCCCCAAAGCTCCCAGGCCCGAAAACAGTTTGCATCATCGAAGATCGTTGCGCCGGGGTTTTTGTTTTTCTTCCGCACTGCGTTCACCTGCTTCAGCGTGCGGCCGCCCCAGGCCCAGCGATTGAACTTGTCATAATCTTTTTTTGTGATCTCGATCCCCAGCTCCTGGATTTCCTCCCAGGTGAGATGGCTATACTGCCAGGCGGCCAGGCGATCATATTCCGCTTGCGTCAGGGGCCGCCCCTCCTGGTTGACTGGATCGTAGGGGTAATCAAGAGGATGGTTGAGGGTGTAATTGTGGATGGCCAGCCAGGCGCCTTTCTCGAAGATATCGATGCGGCCTCGCTCCACTACTTTGGCAATGCCGTTGACGTTGGCGCCTGGTCCCATGGCTGGAAACGCGGGCAATCCGCCCCGGGCCTGGATCAAATCCGCATCGATGATGAAGTTATCCACGACGATATCCAGCCAATTGTCCGGCCGTTGGTTGTTTTGCCATTCGGCGGCCAGGTCCGGTTCGTTGTTGGTCTCGAAATAGCGCACGCCCGCGGCAATCAACCGCTCGATTGTATCGATCTCTCGACCGCTGAGGTGACCCGGATTGGGACGTTCGCGATAAAGCCGCACCACAGGCATCATGCCATTCTCGAGCAGCGCCTGACAAAGTTCGAGAGAAGACCCGCCGCCATCATCCATCACCTTCAGCCATTTGATCTGCATGGCTTTGAGCTCTTCGATCCAATGTCGTAAATCATCACCCGTGGGATGATAGACTCTGGCCGACCAATGAACGCCGCGGCCATTATCCTGTGGGGGACGGGGGTATTCGGAGAGAGGCTTTGGGGCCATAACGAATCTCCTTGTGAAATGGGGGGAGCGCGGCGATTACTCATCTTGGGCGGGGACAACGCACCCATTAGCCCTCAGGGCCCGATAGCCCATTTTTAGCTCGGCGGTTTCGCATCGCCTCGCGACTGAAGTCAGGGTTTTGGGGCGCTTCGCGCCAAAGGCGGGTCTGCGCCCCTTTCGTTGCTGACTCGTGGGTAATCACCAAAGGGGGAAGTTTGGGCGCAACCGCAGAAAGTTTCTGGGGTGCACTGTGCATTATAACCCCGCGGCCAATGCCTGACAAGCTGGTTACGAAAGCGGGGGTGCGTTTCAAAATGGGGGCGCTTTTTTGCGTTCCTGGCCGACTCAAGTCGGGCGCTTCAGGCCTGCGGTCAGCGGACGGCCTCCGCCGTCCAGGTCGCCGTAGGGCGACCACTGGCGCGAAGCGCCTGCAGAGCCTGAGTTCACTCGACCGGTGCACCATTAGGCAACTTGCCCCAAAATTGAAACGCACCCCGAAAGCGGGCGCGCTTCCAAATGAGCGCATTCGTTCGGCGCGGACTGCCTGAAGCTGTGAGGTCCACGAGTTGTTGCCCCAAATCGCACGCCTGCGGGTTGGAGGCGTGCAGCGCCGTCGGTGCGCAGATAATGAGGCTGCGCATCATGGCGCAACCATGATGCGCAGAATTTGTCAGATTGTCTCCGTCACCTTGTGGATGCCGCGCGGCTGGTCGATGTCGTAGTCGCGGGTGG
>Ga0256914_1000851_pt1 | contig 29434 bp, 43 predicted proteins | sample HulkmetaG_FD_191571 | JGI IMG/M metagenome (GOLD analysis project Ga0256914, IMG submission 191571) | Hydrothermal chimney microbial communities from Main Endeavour vent field at the Juan de Fuca Ridge, Pacific Ocean - Hulk | ecosystem: Environmental > Aquatic > Marine > Hydrothermal vents ... | reverse complement strand
TTCGAGTTCCACTCCTCAAGCAGTTCCTTGGCCGAGTTTGCTGCTATTGCTCCTTGACCTACCGCCACGGCTATCTGCTTGAAGACGTTGGTTATATCGCCAGCTGCAAAGATGCCCTTGACCTTGGTGCGCATCTGCATGTCCACCGGGATATAACCGTACTCATCGGTTATGCCGAGATGCTTGACAAAATCAGTTTTCGGCTCGTAGCCGATGAATATAAAGACGCCATCGATTTCCATTTCCCATTCCTTACCAGTGACGCGATTCTTCAGTTTTACAGCCTTAACTCTGTTTTCTCCTTTTATCTCTGTGACCACGGTGTTCAGTATAGCGGGTATGGAAGCCTCCTTAAACCTGTCCTGAAGTATTTTATCTGCTCTGAATTTGTCCCGTCTATGCACCAGTGTTACATCGACGCCGATACTCTTGAGGTAGAGTGCTTCCTGCAGGGCGGTGTTTCCTCCGCCGACGACTATTACTTTTTTGCCTCTGAAGAGCGGGCCGTCACAGGTGGCGCAGTAGCTGACTCCCCTGCCTGTCAGTTCTTCTTCTCCGGGAACGTGAAGCTTTCTTGGGGCTGCACCGACGGTTATTATGACCGTTCTGGTCTTGTATTCCCTGCCGTTTTTCGTCCTGACCACAAATTTGCACGGTCCTTCGTAGTATGCGCACTCCGTTGGGTCTATGCGCTCAACTTCATCGAAGACTATATCTACACCGAGTCTCTTAACCTGTTCGTGCATTCTTGATGTGAGTTCAGAACCGCTTATCCCATCAGGGAAACCGGGATAGTTTTCTATAAGGTCTGTCAAGGCCATGTTGCCTCCAAGATCCTTGCTAATTATCCTTGTTTCAAGTCCGAAGCGTGCTGCGTATATTGCCGCTGTGAAACCTGCAGGGCCAGCGCCTATGATAAGAACATCCCAGACTTTACTTTCATCCTCCTTCGAGCGTGAAAATCCTGTCAAACTAAACATATTCTCACCTCCGGATTCAGCTAATTTGAGCCATTTAAAAGCATTATGGAACATCTATGGGTAATAGGAAGATCATATGATCGTCACATCCCTGTCGAGGATTAGATGGAGGATGTAGCCGCTGAAGGCTGCAAAGCCTATGAAGAGTGACTCCTCATAACTGATATTAATCCCGAAATTGACGAGGGCAAATATCACTCCCCCATAAATCAGGGCAAAGAGCAGGGAATGAACTATGCCCCTGTGTTTCGGCATAACTGCTGTAAATGCATACCATGAAGTAAGGGCTGCCGCTACGGCTATTATCCAGCCAACGGTTAAGTTTACCCAGTTCTGCTGGGAGATGTTAATGTACTGGTACACCCTGATGAAAACCGCACTTCCAATTGAAACAGCAACTAATGGCTTTGTTCCGCGATGTATTAGGGCATTGGGATGATCCATATCAGGCAAATCGCTCCCGAGAACATAGAAAACATAACCCAGGATAAGGCCTGTTATAGTGAGCTTGAATGGAACTCCAGCACTCGATAGGATGCCTGCTATTGCTACGGTTATTGGGTAGCTGACTATCCCGCTCAGCACGTGAACATCATAGTTCGGCATGTAAATCACTCTTCGCTTTCTTTAACCTTTGCATCACTTTCTTCCTCAAGGAATTTCCTGACATATTCTGGAACCTTGTAGTTGCCTTTGGGGTCCCCAACTAAGAAGCCCAGCCGAATAAGCTCTTCAAGCTGGTCATAAACCTGAATTCCAGGTTTTTTGGCCTCCTTTGCAACTTGGATGTAGCTCACAGGTCCTCCGTTGAATTTGTGAACTATTATCTCTACGAGGTCTTTATACTCCCTCGGAATCCTCATCAGGTATTCCTCAAGGCTCTTCGGTTCCTCAAGGATCGTCGTAACCACATAATCATCAATCGGATCGAACTTATGCTTTGCAGATTCACTGAGCACGTAGTGAAGCAGACGTAGAATCTGCCTTGGATTCCCGTGCCCAAGCTCATGGATGAGCTTTATTGCCTCCTCGGTGAAGGGATAGAGCGGATCAGCTGTATCTCTGATTCTGACCCTATTGAGCCTCTTCTTCACGAGTTCGTAGGCCTCATCTATGCTCATGGGTCTGAGCTTGAATTCATAATGTAATCTCATGAAAAATGCCGGGAATATTTTTGAATACTCCTCGTAAGCTTCTGGAATGCAAGCGAAGGCGACAATACAGCCTTGGGGCATGTTGCTTATAAAATGTCTGAGCATTTCAAAAAACTGGATTTTGTCCTGCTCTCTTGCCGTCTGCATGTTCTCCAGTTCATCAAGGAGGAGGGCACAGTAGGGGTATTTTCCCATCTGTTCCGTTAAGAGCTCTGCAATATCCCTCGATTTGTATTCCTGTGTTGAGCTCAGCATCTTTTCAAGTCTATCTATGAAGCCCAGCTTTCTGCTGAGGTTCTCAAGGAATATGTTCGTTCTGCTCCTCGGCGGCTTTAATGCATAGAAGATGTCCCGGGTTAGCTTTAGAATATCGTTCGTGTCGACCTTCACGTATATTGCCTTGCCTCTATTGTCGCTTATTGCTTTCGCAATGCTCTTGAGCCTCTGGGTTTTCCCCATACCGAGGGGTCCGATTATGGAAAGGGCTATTGAGCTCCTGTTCCCAATAACCTCTGAAATTATCATGGAGAGGCGCATATCAATCTCCTGATAAACGTGAATGCTCTCAACATCGCTTATTCCTTCACTCGCGAGCTGTTCAAATGGATTCCTTGATAAGCCGTAGATTTCATAACCCTCAATGGGATAAAGTTTAAGTCCTCTTTGCTCCATTTCACCCACCAAGTTTAAATTTAAATCTGCAGACATATAAAAGCTTGTCCATTGGAGGTGTTCTGATGACACTTTTGCTCGTTACTGTTCCGACAGGAAGAGAGGGGGATGCTGCTCTGGAGCTTGAATGGGCTCTTGATAAAGTCCAAATCAAAAGAACGGACTGGAAAGGAATTCTAATCGCCGAAACACCCCTTTCAAGGAACGAGGCTGTGGGGAGGATCAGGGAATTCGAAACCCAATCGATTTTCAAGGTTATTCCTCTCGATGCCTTTGTAAAGAGCGAGAAAAATGAAATTATCAGGAGAGCTGGTGAAATTGCCCGAAAAAAGATAAAACCTGGTGAGAGTTTTGCCGTTCGATGCAGGAAAAGGGGAGGCAGAATAAAATCAGGTAAGGAAATTGAGATCGAGCTGGGAGCAAGGATAAAGGAGGAGCTTGAAGCGGTAGTTAATCTAAGCTCTCCAATGTGGTATGTTCTCATAGAAATTCTGGGCAAAAAAACAGGAATAGCTGTTGTGAAGGCGGAGGAAATTGTAAAGAGGGAGGTTGAGGAATAACATACTGTTTTGGTTTAGATGATTCCGCGGATATCACCAGCACACTATAGTTATTCTAACGACAGCTCAGCAAATCTAAAATAGGATGAAGGACAATTCATGGATATGAACTACAGGAGAATTTCCTATATGATAGTTCTTGTGGTTATCGTTTCCTCTTTTTTGATAGCTTTAAAGCCGTACATTAGATTTGAAAGCGGAGGTGGTACCATTTCCGGAGAGGTTATAAGGCTTCCAGAACCCAAACTTCAGGGAAGCATGAGTGTTGAGGAGGCAATAGCAAAAAGGAGAAGCATACGCTCCTACAGGGGTGAACCACTAACCCTGGAGCAGTTGTCCCAGCTACTCTGGGCTGCTCAGGGGGTTACTCACGAAAAAAAGAGGAGTGCACCGAGTGCGGGGGCAACTTATCCCTTTGAGATTTATGTTGTCGTGGGGAATGTTAAGGGGTTAAAGTCCGGGGTTTATCGTTATGATCCATTTGAACACACTATTTCTCTTATTAAGGAGGGGGACTATAGGAAAGCTCTCCAGAAAGCTGCCCTTGATCAGACATGGGTGGGGAATGCTGCGGTTGATATAGTATTGGTGGCGTTCTATGAGAGGACCACGGACTACTATGGCAATAGGGGTGTTAGGTATGTGCACATGGAAGCTGGACACATTGGAGAGAACATATATCTGCAGGCAACTGCACTTGGCCTTGGGACGGTTGCGGTTGGTGCTTTTTACGATGACAGAGTTGCAGAAGTTGTTGGAACAGAAGGAGTGCCACTTTACATATTCCCTGTGGGGGTGCCAAGGTGATAGACCATCATACACTTGGCTATGCTGTTTTTATTCTCATGAACCTTACCATGCTTAGCGGGGCACTGATATTTCTGGAGAAGAGGAGAAACCGCCTGTGGATTGCCCTCCATATAATTCTGGCTGTTGTGACATATCTTCTGATGGTTTTCCTGATATGGCTCGTGAGATAGCCAAAGGTTTATTAGCTTTGTACCGTTATTGTTATTACTGTGCTTTAGGGGGATATGGATGAAAAGGATTGTGGAAAGGCTCGCTGATCTAAGTGAAAAGGAAGCACTGTCATATTGGATACATGGTGAGTATGAGGAAGCTAATCTCTACTGGGGATTAGCTAAAAGGGCAAAAGAACTGAGGTTAGAGGAGGAGTTAATAACAACTTTTGTTATTTTGGCAAAAGAGTCCCGAGGGCATGGAGACAGACTATTTGAGATATACAAGCGTCGTTATGGGGAACACCTTGAAAAGGTTAATATCCCTCCTGTTGAGGTTCTTCCTCTAATTGAAAAATTTAAAAACGCAACGGATGTTATTTCTGTCCTTTATGAGGCAATGAAAAGTGAGCTTTTGGCTAAATCAATTTATGAAGAGCTAATAAAAAAGGTGCGAGATGAGGAAGTTAAAAAAGTATATGAATACTTTGCGATTATGGAACAGGATCATTATAATCAACTTAGGAAAGAATACGAATTCTACACGAGGAAATACACCAGTAAAATCAAGATAGAGCTACCTGCTCAAACATCAACTGAAGAAGAAAGTATGATTCATAAATAATCCTGTTTTTGAAAACTCCTTTTAAACAACTGCTCATTTTCTAAAAATCTTTCTTAGACGTTTATACCACAAAATAGATAAAAAGAGGGCCTCATTTTTTATTGGTGGTGGGAATGGAGGATTTTAATGGACTGTTATCCCAGTTGAAAGAGCTTAATCTAAGAGAACTTTTGAGTTATTGGATTTTGAATGAAAGAAAAAAGGCTGAGCTTTATGAAATGCTTGCTCAAAAAGCTAAAGAACTTGGACTTAATGATTCTACTTATGATATCTTCAAGCTACTATCTCTGGAGGCGGTGAGGCATGATAGAAAGCTTGTGTATGTTTATGAAAAGACGTTCAACACAAAGGATCTCCTGACGGTAAAGCTGCCTTCCTTAGATTCTGTATCTGTTCTGGAGAGGTTTGAGGAGAGCAGCGATGTTTTCAGAGTTCTTGAGGCTGCTCTCCGACTTGAAACACTGGCCGAGGAGGTTTATAGGATACTTGCTGGAGCGGCAACGGATGAATATATGAAGGCGGTGTTCAGCTACCTTGGTTCGACGGAAAGACTTCATAGAAGAACGATTGAAAGTTTAATTAAAGAATACAAATACGGGCATGCATAAAGTAAAATGAAGAGTGAGAAAGATTAAACCCCCTGTTCCTTTGCTTCTGGGGGTTCTTCTATTAAATTATCGCTGTACTTGTCGTAATCTGCCAGCAGGAAGTTCTCGCTCATTCTGAGGGCTTTCACATTTTTCTTTTCTCCGGGGAACTTTTTGCCAGGACATACATCGACACAAAGAGCACAGAACATGCACCTGCTCACATAGTGTCTTATCTTTCTCAGCTCTGGAATCCATTCCATAGCATCTGCCGGGCACACCTTGATGCAAAGCTGACAGCCTATGCACCTCTCGGGGTCATAGATCAACTTTCCCCTGAAGCCTTCAGGAACTGGGATTGGTGGATTTATCTTTACCTCACCCTTTTGAACCTTTTCTATAAGCTCGGTCACGTTTTTAGGGGCATGTTTAACAGGGAACGGGTTTGTGGCGGGCTTTTTGACAGCCTGTTTCAGCAGGACAAACATCATCTTGTTGACCATGCTTCACACCCCCATCCACACAAGGGCAACTCCAACTAATGCTATGATGTTCACGTAGACCCAGAATATCCTTGAAGCCTGCTCTATTCTGAATCTTGCGAAGGACGTCCTTACCAGTGTTATTGCCAGTAGATAGACCACGAGAACCTTGAAGAGGAACCATAATCCCTCCACAACGTACAGTGCCGGGCCGGTGAGACTGAGGTTGAATATTGAGCTCAGAGTGAATGGTATGAAGAGCACAACTTCAATGGCGGCCATTGCAAATCCTCTAACTGCATCTGAGAGATAGAACAGAGCCAAGTTCCTTCCACTGTATTCAGCGAGCATACCCTCGGCTATTTCTGTCTCTGCTTCGGCTATATCGAAGGGAAGCTTTGCAAGCTCCGCTGGGGTAACTATAAGGAGTGCAATGAAGAGCAACAGGATGCCTATGCCGGCTAAAGGCCCTACAAGATTCCAGACAGGAGTTGTTGCTATAGTTGTCAGTGAGAAGCTTCTATAGACTAATGCAAAGCCCACTATCACTGTTGCTAATGGCATTTCATAGCTCATCATGAGCACCATTTCTCTCTGGGCTCCAACTGATGAGAATGGACTTCCGGATGCGAATCCTCCGATTGCCATTGCGAGGGACTGAAGTGTCAGGAGATAGAGTATGACAACCAGATCACCATAACCATCAAGTGGGGCTTTTAGAACTCCGAAGGGTATGTATAAGAGCAGTGTCATTGATGAAGCGAATGCTACAAGAGGCATGGCATTGAAAAGCCACGCCACAGCGTTCTCAGGCACTATCGTCTCTTTGAGGAGAAGCTTTCCAACATCCCAGAAAGGCTGTCTTATGGGGGGCCCTATTCTTGATGTTAGCCTCGCAGATACTCGTCTGTCAATACCTTTATAGACCAACCCGAGGAAGATTCCGAGGATTGGGAAAGCAAAGGCATATGTTATGAATTCTGGAGTCATTCTCTCACCCCCAGTTCTCTTCGGATTTTCATCGTTTTTTCAATTGCCTTCCTGTGTATGAGTGAATAGTCCATAACCCTGCCATTATTATTTCTCACAACAGCAACCCTGTCGTTACAGCACATACAGGGATCGATGTATGCCACGACTATGGGTATATCCGCCACTTCTGCACCTAACAGCAGGGGACCCCATGTGTTGATGTTGTTATAACTCGGGGCAACAACCTTCCAAACAGCCGGACCATCTCTTTTTCCATCATATTTGAAGTAGTGCACCACTTCTCCTCTTGGTGCTTCATGCATTCCAATGCCCTCTCCAGCTTTCTTCTTTATCCTGCTCAGCAGAACCACATAGTTTGGAATTGCCATTATCTTTCCTTCTGGCATATTGTCAATGCAGAATTCGATTATATCCAAGCTCTGCTCTATCTCGTAGAGCCTTACGAGAGTTATGTCGTATGCATCTCCTTTGGCCTCTCCCACAATGTCTTGGGGGACAACTGCTCTGACGCCTATGTCTGCATATGCATCATATGGATTGTCCTGTCTGACGTCCATTCTTAATCCAGCCGCTCTGGCAACTGGACCGCATACATTCAGTTTAAGCGCCATCTCCTTTGAAAGCTGGGCAACTCCTCTGGTTCTGGCCTTATAGACCGGGTCGGAGAGAAATACATCCTTCATTTCCTCGGTAAATATTCTGTAGAAGTCAATTGTATCCTTTATGGCCTTTATTTGGGATTCCTTAATGTCTCTCCTCACACCGCCTATCATGAATACTGAATAGTTTATTCTATTTCCTGTGAGCAGTTCGAGGAGGTCGAGTACCTTCTCTCTTCCCTTCCATGTCCAGAAGAGAAGGGAATCAAAGCCCATTTCATGTGCTATGACTCCGAGCCAGAGGATGTGACTGTGTATCCTCTCAAGTTCCGCTATTATCGGCCTTATGTATTGAGCTCTTGGAGGGGCTTCAATTCCAAGTGCTTTTTCACTTCCAAGAACAAAGGCGTATGGATGGGAAATGGAACATATTCCACAGATTCTCTCTGAGAGGTATAGACTTTGAATGGCATTCCTTTTCATACCCATGTACTCTATTCCTCTATGGGCGAAACCTCTCTTTACATCGACTTTGACAATCTTCTCTCCTTCTACCTCGGCTTCAACCCTTATCGGTTCTTTGAGTGCAGGATGGATTGGACCAACAGGAACGTAATATTGGGTCTTCGCCATCATTCTCCCCTCCTTATCTCCTTAACGCTTTTATGAGTGTGCTTGACCATGTCTTCAACTCCGTATTCGTCTTTCCTCCAAGGATACTTACCCTCTGGCCAATCATCTGGGAGGAACAGATGTCTCTTGTTCTTCAGGCCCTCGAATTCGACTCCAAGCATCTCTCGGATTTCCCTTTCATTTGTTTCAGCTCCAGGCATCAGATCGGTGATTGTTGGTAGGACTAACTCGCTTTTTGGTAAATCAAATTTCAGTACAATGCTAACCTGCTCCCAAGGGAAGCCATGGTAGAGTGCAAATCCATAGATCATCTTTATGCTCTTCCCTCCTGTGTCGTCTCCCATTATGAAGTGCAGATGAGGATAATCGAGCTTAAATATCTCTTCTACAGTTTTTCTAAATGCATCTTTGTTTATTTCCACCCAGATTTCCTTGTAGGATTTCTTTTTTCTGACTCCGACTGTGTGTTCTCTAATTTCATAAGAGATAATTGCCTCTCCAAGAGCCTCCTGCAGCTTTTCAAGAATCTGTTCTGCTGTTAATAGTTCTCCCCTCATTCTTTCCCCTCCAGCTGTTTTTCAAGTTTCTCTATCTTGAGCCATGCCTTGACAACTCCGTCGATTATTGCCTCTGGTCTCGGCGGACAGCCTGGAACGTAAACATCAACTGGGATTATCTCATCTATTGGCCCTGCTATGTTGTAGGAGTCATAAAAGACCCCCCCACTTGTTCCACAGCATCCTACCACCACAACGGCCTTTGGGTCAGGCATCTGCTCATATATACGCTTCAGCTTGTCGGCGAAGTCCCTTGGTATGGCTCCCGTTACCAGAAGGACATCGGCATGTCTTGGACTGCCAACGAGTTTGATTCCAAATCTCTCAGCATCATAGCGTGGCGTTAATGCTGCGATGATCTCAATATCACAGGCATTGCAGCTCCCTCCAGAGGCGTGAAAAACCCAGAGGGAGCGTTTAAAATTGTATAACTTTCCCATTTCATACACCTCCCACGAGGATGAAGAGAACTATTGCTCCTATCCCAAGATACCAGAGTATATAGTCCCTTAGATCGCCAGTGTGCATTCTCTTGAGTACTACGTAGTACTCATCTAATGCCTCAATGAAGCCCCAGTATATATCCCCAGCTCTGACCATTATCTTCTCCTTTGAAGGCTCTGCGTTTCCACTGAGGTAAGGCTTTACCTGCTCAGTGTTTTGCTTATAACTTGGATTGCCTCTTGAATAGATGATGTAGCCTATGATTCCGAAGAGGATTAGGAATATCAGCCACAACACGGGATCCCAGAATCCCGAAGGTGATAATAAAGTGAAGTTCATACCAGACCACCCCATGACTGGTATTGTGCCAGCTTGATGAGAGCATCAACAGCTGGATAAATCAGCTTATTCAGTACTACATTCGGGAACAGACCGAAGAGGATACATAGTATTGCTAAGATTATCATTGCAACCACCATTGGCTTTGGAACTTCTCTGACATTCTCATACTTCTCAAGCGGCGGTCCAAGGAATGCGGATGCAAACACCTTGACGAATGAGGCAAGTGTTAGAACGCTTGTAACCATTGCGATTATTGCCAACAGTGGATTGAGCTGATATGACGTCTCATAGATGAGGAACTTGCTGGCAAAGCCATTGAACGGAGGAATGCCTGATATTGCTGCGGCTCCAACTATGAAGGCTATCGTGGTATAGGGCATCTTTCTCGCTAAGCCGCCCATCTCGTTGAGATTTCTCGTTCCAGTGACGTAGAAGAGTGCTCCGGCTGTCATTAACAACAGGCTTTTGTAGATGATATGGTTGATTATGTGGAATATGCCACCCGCCATTGCAGCCCTTCCAAAGGCTGAAAGTTTTGCTGGATCATTCAGAACTGTGAGGCCGACACCGACACCTAAGAGCATGTAGCCGGTCTGTGAAATTGCGTGATAACTCATGAGCCTTTTAACGTCCTTCTGAACTAAAGCCATCGTAACACCGATGAACATTGTGAGGACTCCAAGGATGCTCATTATCCAGCCTACCCTTGCCATGTTCCATGTAATGGCCCCGAAGAGGCTGAAGCTCACCCTAAAGAGAGCGTAGAGGCTTGCATAAGTTGCCACCAGCAGTGTCGGATTTATTCCTGCGGGGACCTCTGTATATGCATCTGGAACCCAGTAGTGCATTGGCACTGAACCGCACTTCATAGCGAATGAAACGAAGAGCAATCCTAAGGCAATCATGTCGACGGTATCAAAATGTATCTGCTTGCTCAGATATGCCATGTTGAGGTTTCCATACTGACCGTAAAGCAGACCGATAGAGAAGAGAACCATCAACGAGGCAACAGCGCTGACGATGAGATATTTAACACCGGCTTCACTTGCCTCGCCACGGTAGTTCCTGAAGCCAACCAGTGCTGAACCTGCTATACCTGCTATCTCAAGGAACACGAAGAGGTTGAACAGGTCTCCTGTCAGCACCATGCCGAGGATTCCGACTTCGAGGAGGAGAAGCAGCGCATAGTACTTTTCAAGCCCTGTTTCCATTTCAACATGGCTGTATGAGTAGAGGGCTCCAATAAAGCTCATAAGAGTCGCTGATAGTGCCATGAATGCCCCTATGGCATCTATCTCAAATATAATCCTGACTGGGACTCTGTATCCTGAGGGTAGAACCAGTGTGGGTTTGTTTGCACCAAAGACATAGACTATGATTCCCTTATTAAGAACCTCCTGAAGTAGGAGAAGTGATAAGCCAAGGGTTGCAGCTGTGATTACCAGTGCCCAGATAGCGGCCATATTTTGACGTTTCTTGAATAATGGAGTTGTGAATGCTCCGAATAGGGGGACGGCTATCATTAAAGCTGGTAAGTGCTCCATCATCCCCTCAGCCTCCTAATCTTTGTAACATCCAATGTTCCATAATGCCTGTATATGTTGACGGCAAAGGCCAGCATGAGAGCTGATACAGCAACACCAATGACGATGCTTGTGAGTGTTAGAGCCTGCGGTGTCGGCAGAACCATGTTGCCAACTGCTTTTTTTGGAGCCATTGTATATATTGGAGCATAGCCTCCCTTGACATAACCCAAAGCGACCAGGAACAGATTTACAGCACCCTCCAGGATTTCAATTCCGATGACGACTTTTATCAGGTTTCTCTTGAAGCCTATTGTGTAGAATCCTAAAGCTAAGAGGAGTGCCACTATGATGAAGGGGAAGTTTATTGCTATTATATCACCATTCATCTTTTTTCCCTCCCAAGAGCAGGAAGAATATCAATACTATGCTTGTTAGGCCTGCCAAGACCTTCATTCCGACAAAGATGTTCATGTATGCAAGTGTTCCACCGGTGTTGAGGTAGCCCGGATTGATTCCAATTGGAGTTCTGCCCCCGAATATAAATCCACTGTTGGCTATAACGTTCTTGAAGAATGTGTAGCCCATTAAACCTAAGAGCGCAGTACCCAGAAAACCAAGAGCACCTATGCTTTCAAGCGGACTTAATGGGACTTTCTCAAATCTCTTTTTGACTATCTCATCTTCACACGCCACTATTAGGAGGGCCAATCCGCTCGCAAATACAGCTCCTCCCTGGAAACCACCACCGGGTGTTAGATGCCCGTGAAGAATGATGTATGCACCGAAGACAAGTATCAGCGGAGCTAATATTTTTGTTGTTGTTTTAATGATTGTGGTTGTCATTTGCTCACCCCCTTCCTGCGGAGTGCCATCAGAACACCGGCGACTGCGGTGAAGAGGACTGTAGCCTCACCGAGAGTATCGAAACCTCTGTAGTCAAACACTATACTCGTCACAACGTTGTTTGCAGAAGCCTGCTCCTGAGCATGGGTTATGAAGTAGTGATCCATCTCAGCATGTGGTGGGGCACCAAAAGGTCTCAAACTCATCGTTGCCGCTAATAGGAATAGCGTGAATCCAAGGAAAGCAAACAATCCGAGTGCTTTTCTCATTCTATCACCTCCTCATCGGTGGTGTTCTTTATCGCAAGCAGGTACATCGCTGTCGTTAGACATGCCCCAACTCCTGCTTCTGCTATTGCTACGTCTGGCGCCTGAAGAACGTAGAACTCGAGGGACAGAATCAGGCTGAAGACTGCCATTGCGATGACCGCTGATATCAGATTCTTGAATCTTATGGCTGCTATTGCACTTATAATAAGTCCAAGTCCAACCAGCACCTGCAATGCCCAGAAGAGTTCTCCCAAGTTCATAGCCTTCCCTCCAGTTCATCTATTACAGCTCCGTAGGGTCTAATACCGGATTTTCTTGCCGCCCTGCCGAGTGCATGCGCACCTACTGGATTTGTCAGGACAAGGAATATCACGACAAGGGCGGAGTGTATTCCTATGGTTATCCATGCTGGATCCTTCGCTACCCAATAGTATGAGTATATTGAGTAGGTTACTGTGGCAAGAACGATGAATATTGTGCCAAAGGTTGTACACTTTGTGGCTGCATGGATCCTGGTGTAGACATCAGGAAATCTCAAAATCCCTATGCTTGCAAGGAGATTGAATGTGACTCCTATTGCGAGGAAAATCCCTATGATCCACTCTATCATGTGCCATCACCCTCACATTCGCATGCGACCCCTACTCTTTTTCTCACCAGATACCTTGCTATGTATAGCGTGGCTATGTAGCTTAGAACTGCATAGACTAAGGCAACGTCAATGAAGATAGCCTGCTTTGTCACAACCCCATAAAGAACCATGGCTCCAGCGGTTGTTGTGGTCATTGAATCTAATGCAACAGCTCTGTCAGGTATTGTTGGGCCAAGTAACAGTCTAATCAGAGTTAACATAGCTGAGAACAATAACAGGATTAAAGCCCACATAAATAAACTCACAACTGTCATTCCGCAATCCTCCTTGCCCATTTTGGAAGATATCCACAGAGATCCTCGGGAGTAGGTTTCTCCTTTCCTTCGGGAATGTTAATCCAGTGGACATAGAAGTTGCCTTCTTCATCGATTTCAAGTGTAAATGTTCCGGGTGTTAGTGTTATCGAATTGGCGAGCAGGGTTTTGCTCTCGTCCCTCGTAAGTCCGGGGGATATTTTGACTATCCCTGGTCTTATTTTGCCTGTTATGACCCTGTAGGCAACGTCGAAGTTTGCCTTTGCCATTGCAAAGAAAAATGGGCCGATAGCATAGATTATGAACAGTATCCATCTCTTAGGGTTGAAGAAGTATTCAAGTTCTTCGCTCATGATGTTCCTTGTTACATAGCCTATGATTGCAGCTATTACTATTCCTGCTATAAGCTCTGCAGGACTCCATGCGATGATATTTCCTGAGCCTGCTGTTAGGATTAAGTAGACGATCAGAGACCATATGAAAGATGTGGCAAATCCCATTTTCCCACCTCAACTTTAAGTTTTAAACCGATAGAGGGCGTATTTTCCCCAAATCTCAATGACAGGTTGTCAGAGAATTTATAAATACGTTTCTAAAACAAAAGGTTAAAAACCTGAAATTTGACAAATATAAAGAGTTCCGAGCTTTACATACCTCCAAAAAAGGGTTCTCCAATGCATAAATCGAAATTTGAATGCACAGAAGCGTTCTTTGATGGTTAGAGTCGAATGAAGATGTAAAACTGTAAAAAAAGGGGAATAAGATACACTACTTCTGTGGTGGCTTTTTTGGTGTCTTTTTCTTCTCTTTAATCCTTTTTTCTATCTCATCTTCCTTGAACCATCGGAGGTTATCATCGTACTTGTCATAGGTAGCCAGTAGAAATTCGCCACTCATCTCCAAAGCATTTACAGGGCACACATCCACGCACTGCTTGCAGAAGACACATCTGCCAAGCCACAGCGTCACCTTTCTGGCCTCAGGTATATATTCAAAAACTCCTGCAGGACAGACCGTAACACACAGTCTGCATCCAACACATTTGTTTGCATGATAGATGAGCTTCCCTCTGAAGTCTTCCGGGACAGGAACAGGTTCTTTCTGCGGAAATGGATTTGTGGCCGGCTTTTTGAATAGGTTCCCAAGAACTACAGAAAGGGTTGGGGGAACTTTCATGCTATCACCTCCAAGACATCAATTGCTATAAGTAACACCCCAATAATCGCAGCCGGGAGCATTCTGAGCCAGAATACCTGAACAGCCTGTGTGATTCTGAGCCTTCCCGTTACAGCTCTAAAGATGCTCATGCTTGCGAAGAGTACCATAAAGACCTTGATTGTATGGAAAATTAAATCTGCTATCATAGCTCCCGCTCCTGTGAGACCTACCAACCCGCTTATGCCCCATGGGAAGAATATGGCCACGACCAAGCTTGCACTTATAAACTCCTTCAGAGCATTGCTGAGTTTGAACAGGGCCAGATGCCTTCCGCTGTACTCTGCCATTGGACCTTCGGCTATCTCTTCCTCCGCCTCTGGGATATTGAAGTAGCCAACCTCAATCTCACTTGCAAGCCATGCGAGGAAGACAAAGAGTAGCAGTATAGCACCCATGAATGTTAGGGGGGTTCCTATTTCCCAGATATTGTGTTCGTAAAACGTTGCGAGGCTGAATGGCCTGCTAACACCGAGCTTGCTTAAGCGCCAGAGTATTGCAAAGAGTCCAAGCATCATTGGTACCTCTCTCGAGACAAGGATTATTATTTCCCTCTGAGCCCCTATTTGAGCGTAAGGTGAGCCTGAGTTTATTGCCCCAAGCACCCTGATGAAAGCTATCAGGGTGAGTAAATAAATAAACACGATGACATCGCCCTTGGTACTGAAAAGCGGGGCGAAACCAATGGGAGTATATGCTAAAAGGGCTATTGAAACCGCCAATGTAAAGACCGGTGCAAGTTCAAACATTCTGCCAGCATGCCTTGGAATTATAGATTCCTTGCTCACAAGCTTCAGGAAGTCGTAAAAGGGCTGCAGGAGAGGTGGTCCTATTCTCCTCTGCATTCTCGCTACGAGCTTTCTGTCAAGGCCTTCCCAGAGCAGGGAAGCGAATGAAACGTAGATGTAAAGCCCGATTAAGCCCAATGTAGCGTAAATGATGTTCATAGCAGACCACCCCTTGGGCAGCCGATACCAACTACCCCAGGTTCGGCACTAGCATTTGGGTTAATCTCCCTTGTCTTCTCAATTGAGGCTTTAAGGAGGTCTTTTTCTGTTAAAATCTCCCTTTTTCCAGTTCTCACATCTATAACCGCCACTCTATCCGTACAGCTCAAACATGGGTCAATTGATGCTATTGCAACTGGAATGTCTGCCACCTGCTCGCCAACCAATGCCCGTGCAACTGCGAAGAGATTTGGAAATGTAGGTTCTCTCGCCTTCCACTTTGATGGTATGTCCTTTCCGGGATTTGCCCTAACATAATGTATAACCTCACCTCTCGGTGCTTCATACCTTCCTATTCCCTCTCCATCGGCTTTTTTCAGCTTGAGCAGGATGAGGTTATCTTTGGCAAAGGCTTTTATCTTTCCTTCAGGCATCTGGTCAAAGGCCCTCTCTATGAGCTCCATGCTCTGCCAGAGCTCGCCAACTCTAACGACCATCCTATCAAAAACGTCTCCCTTGATGACTCCTGTGAATTCCTTGGGGCTTATGGGTTTAATGCCAAGATCAGGATACACACCGAGCTTTTCATTGTATCTGACATCCTTTTTAACACCGCTTCCTCTCGCCGTAGGTCCTTGAGCACTGTACTCAATCGCTATCCTCTTTGGAATAACACCAGCATCCCTCAAGCGAGCTTCAACCGTTGGGTCGTAGAGGAATATCTCCTCAATCTTTGGCATGATCTCCTTGCGATAGTACTCAATCATGTCCAAAATAGCCCTCTTTTGCTTCTCCTCAATGTCCCTTCTAACGCCTCCGATTGTGTTCATAGCATAGTTAACCCTGTTACCTCCTATGGCCTCCAGGATGTCCATAACCCTCTCCCTTGCAAGCCAGCTCATATGAAGCACTGTATCATACCCTATTGCATGTCCAATCACTCCAAGGTTTAGCAGGTGGGAGTGTATTCTCTCAAGCTCACCTACAATTACCCTGATGTATTCCGCTCTCTCTGGTACTTCTATGCCAGCCATTTCTTCAACAGCCCTTGTATAGGTGTGGTTGTGTGAAAAACTACATATTCCACATATCCTTTCTGCCAAGTACATGAGCTGTATGTAGTTTCTTCTCATTGCAATCCATTCAAGGCCCCTCAAGTTGTATCCCAGCTTTACGTCAACATTGATTATACGCTCTCCATCGAGAGTTATTATGAACTTCTCGGGCTCCTCTAAGGCAGGGTGAATGGGACCAATTGGTATTTTAACCCAGTACTCAATCCTGCTGTTCATTTTGAGCCCTCCTTTTTGATTTTTGTATAGCGTTTTTGACGATCACACTCTCTTCTGGTGAGAGCACTGGTAGAAACTCTTTGGGTACAGCTTCGCGAACACGCCCTCCCAAACGGTATGGGTGACCTGCGTTCTTGACCATCTCAGGTTTTATCCCTTTATCATCTCGTCTCAGTGGGTAAATTCCCTCTGGGAAGTTGTCTGGGAGAAAGAGCCTTCTTGGGTCAGGTATGCCCTCGAACTCTATGCCCAAGAACTCCTTGTTCTCACGCTCATAGGCCACTGAGCTTGGAAACACATCACCTAAGCTCGGTATTTTTGGGTCGTCTTTAGGGCATGCAGTTGCAACTATTACGGATAAGCTTGGCTCCTGCTCATAGAATAATTCTAAGTGGTATTCTGCACTTAGATAATCTCCCCTGTCTTCGCCTATTATGATTGAGAACTGTGCCTTCGGGTCTATCTCCTTGATGAGTTTCATCAGGTCTTTGAACTTTGCTCTATCCACATTTATCCAAACCCTCTTCCTTGGGTGTGGCATCTTATTTTCAGAAATGTGAGCGTCAGCTTCAAACTTTTCCCTTATTCTCTCAATGAATTCCTCAGGAGTCATTCCCCCTCACCTTCTATCTTTTTTATAAGCTTCTCCAGAGCCAAAACAACGCCATACAGAATAGCTTCTGGTCTTGGCGGGCATCCTGGGATGAAAACATCTACAGGGATATGCTTGTCCAAAGGTGCGTTGGTGAATGGGCTCTCAAAGAAAACACTGCCGCCGGTGGGACACGCCCCAATTGCCATCACAACCTTTGGGTCTGGCGTTTGTTCATATACTAACTTAACCCTCTCCAGACTTTGGTCGGTAATTGGGCCTGTTACAAGCAGAATATCGGCGTGTCTTGGTGTTCCAACTAACTTCACACCAAACCTCTCCGCATCGTATCTCGGTGTCAGTGCCGCAATAATCTCGATATCACATCCATTGCATGATCCGCTGTTAACATGAAATACCCAGGGTGACCTTCCTATGTATCTGCATAATTTTGCAATCCTCCTTTCCAGCTCTCTCCTCTCTTCGCCCATTCACTCACCCCCATATTACCAAAGCTCCGAGAATTATGGCCGTCGTTATTAGCAGATATGCCACATAGTCTGTCAGCAATCCTGTATGTTCTCTTTTGAATATGAGGAACATCCTGTGTATTCCTCTAATTAAGCCCCACATAGTGTGTCTTCCGGTATAATAGCCCCGCAAGTGCTCGAATTGTGGAATCACATTATCTTCATCCTCACCACTAAGGAATATTTTGGTACCGTCGCCGGTTTTTCTTGTCCCCATACTGGACTTTTCAGCCCACTTAAATAGCAAATAAGCGATAATCATACCTATCGCTAAAACATAGAGGAAGTAAAGGGTATCCCAGTATCCAAACATCTCAAGCACCCCCCATAACTGCCACAATGTAGTGGACCTGATCTTTGAGCATATCCGCAGTTGGAAGCATCACTTTGTCGCTTATCTGCCATGGGAAAAGGCCCATCAGGATTATTGCAAATATTAACACCAGCATTGGAATTATCATTGCTTTACCCGGTTCTTCTGCATTTTCAACCACCTCGCTCGGCCTTCCAAAGAACGTGAAAAGAACCCTAATGTATGCTGCTGTGCAGAAAGCTGTACCCAACACTGCCATGGCTGCAAGGAATGGATTGTAGAGTGCGGAACTCTCATAGATCAGCCACTTGCTTGCAAAACCATTCAAAGGCGGCAAACCCACTATTGCAGCAGCCCCAATGAGGAAGGCAAAGCTTGTGAGGGGCATCTTCTTAGCCAATCCGCTGAGTTCGTTGAGGTTCTTGGTCCCAACTTGGTGGAGCACTGCACCGGCGACAAGGAAGAGGAGAGCCTTCATCAATGCGTGATTGATTGTGTGGTAAATTGCTCCCGCTAAGGCTATATCTCCAACTTTCGTGCCATATGAAGCGAGACCGATACCTATCCCAAGGAGGATATATCCCATCTGGCCAACGCTTGAGAAAGCAAATAGCCTCTTCATGTCCGTCTGAATTACCGCCATAGCGTTTCCAACTATCAACGTCACGCATCCAAAAAAGATTATTATCCATCCAACTGTCTTTATGCTTATGCTCGTTGCGTAAATACTGAAAGCAATTCTGGCTAAAGCGTAAACTCCACCGACCTTTATAACCAGACCTGAGAGCATGGCACTGATCGAACTCGGTGCTGCTGGGTGAGCGTCTGACAGCCACATATGGACAGGAACAGCACCGCTCTTAAACAAGAGCCCGCCTATGAGGAATCCTAAAGCCACTTTGCTTACTAAAGTTGGGTTTTGAGCTATCTTCACCGCAAGGTAGCTCATTGTTAATGTTCCGTATTGGCCGTAGAGGAGCGCAATCCCCAAGAGAATGAAAGAGCTTGCTAAGGAACCAACGAACATGTACTTTATTCCTGCCTCGATGCCCTCCCATGTGTCGTTCCTGAACGCAACAAGGGCGTAGCTTGCTATGCTCATTATTTCAAGGAACACGTAGAAGTTGAACATATCTCCTGTAATTACTATACCAAGCATTCCAAGCTCAAGAATGAGGATCAACGTGTAGTATTTCTCAAGCCCAGTATCGTGCTTTATGTACTCGGTGGAGTAGATTATGGCCATGAGTCCTATGAAGGCCACTATGAGTGCCAGCAGGCCTCCGAATAGGTCGACCTCCCAGAGGATTCTTATCGGGAAGCCCACACCATTTCCCAGCGGTGTGGTATCTCCCAAGGTATAGACCATCAGTTGCTTGGTACTCCACACATCGTAGAACACCTTAGAGGCAACGCCTAAAGTTAATGAGCTCACCAACACGGCCCATGTGCTTCTCGCTTTCTCTCCAAGTAAGCTGATGATGGGCATTGAAAATGCGCCCAAGAGTGGAATAATTATCAAAAATGGAAGGATCATCCTCTCAACCTCCTCAACTTGTTGATGTCCAAGCTTCCATAGTGCCTGTAAGCGTTAATCGTCAATGCCATAGCCAGAGCAAGGATACAAACCCCAATGACAATTGACGTGAGCACCAGAGCCTGAGGAATTGGACCAACCATGGGCGTTCCTTTTAGCGTCTCATAGCCTGTGTAGATTGGTGCTGTTGGTAGTCTTCCATCTTCAAGGCGGTAGCCGAAGCTTATCAAAAGCAGGTGTATTCCTGCGTCGATGATATTCAGGGCTAAGATGAGCTTAATCAGGTTGCGCTTGTAGAGGAAAGCGTAGAGCCCCATGAATACTAAGAGGAATGCGCTGATAAACTGTAATGGGATCATTCATTCCACCTCCTATAGGAGGCTATAGCTATAATAGCGCTTATAAGGCCGGCAAAAACCTTAAGTCCGACAGCTAAGTTCATTATTGGTAGATAACCTGCTGATAGGAGAGTTCCCGGCTTCCCTGCAAATGCTATGCCTTTTCTCCACAGCACGTTGTAGAAGAACGCCACGCTCAGGCCGAGCATGGCTATGCCAAGAAAGGTTAATCCCCCAAGGCTCTCCAGAGCGGAGTAAACGTGATGATCATAGCGCTTCTTAGCCTCACTCAATCCAAAGGCTATTAAAAAGAGCACGCCTGCTCCTGCTATTGTAGCCCCTCCTTGGAAGCCCCCTCCTGGTGTTAGGTGTCCATGAGAGACTATATATGCTCCAAATATTCCTATGAGGGGAATGGTTGCTCTCGCAGTACTCTTAACTATCAACCCCATGTCTTCACTCATTGACATCCCTCCTCCGTGGTCTTAAGAGGGCAACAGCGCCAGCTATAGCCGTAAAGAGAACAGTGGCTTCGCCTATCGTATCATAACCCCTGTAGTCAAAGACTATATCCGTGACGATGTTTGTTCCTCCTACCTCCTCGATACCGTGTTCAATGTAGTACTGGTCGGTATAACGGTAGGTCTGCCAGTCCTTTCCGCTGAGACCAAACTTCAGGCCGTAATTTGGATTTGCCACTATAAGCAGAATACCGAGGATGAAAAGCAGCGCCAGAGCTCCGAGAGCTTTTTTCATGGTGCCTCACGCTCCCATCTCTCGGTTTTGGCAATTCCATAGACGACTATAGCGGTAACAACACCCGCTCCCACCGCAGCTTCAGCTATCGCAACATCCGGAGCGTGGAGCATATAGAATTCCATGCTTAGGAGAAGGCTCATTGCCGCTGAGGCCAAAGTGGCGCTTAATAAGTCTCTAAAGGTTATTATGAGGTAAGCTGAGAGTAATATGGCTATCAAAAGTCCGAACTGAAGGATTACATCGACACTTAAAACATTCATTGGACTCCACCTCTGTTCTTAATCTTCTTCTCATATGCATCGATAACAGCTTTAGCAGGCTTTACACCGCTCAAATGAGCCGCTTTTGCTATCGCATGAGCTCCTGTCGGGTTTGTTAAGAGCAGAGCAACTAAAGCGACCATGCTGTGAAGGGCCATCTGGAGATATTTTGGATCATCTGTAACTTTCAGCCGATAAAGTGCATGAACTATGACTGCCAAAACTGCAAATATGGTTCCAAATGTGGTGCACTTTGTCGCACCGTGAAGCCTCGTATAGACATCCGGGAAGCGGTGGAGCGAAAAGCTCCCCAAGAGGTTGAAGATTATGTTAATCGCCAAGAAAGAATAAATTATGTATTCTATCAATTTAATCCCCCCTGCAGATATCTCGCTATAGCCAGAGTGCCTATGTAGCTGAGCAAAGCATAAACTATGGCAATGTCAATGTAAATTGTCCTGTCATAGGCCGCTCCAAGGAGTATCATTCCTGCAACGATGAGGGTGTTTAGCGTATCAACACCAACCACCCTGTCGGGCACTGTGGGGCCAAAAAGCACCCTCAACACTGATAAAAACGCCCCAATCATGACTACCAGCGCTGAATAGAAGAATACTGGGGCGATCATTTTCCCAACCTCCTTGCCCATTTTTCAAAGGGGCCTGCCACTACTTCTGAACTCTTGGGCTCCTTCTCAGTGACGTTTATCCAATGCACATAGAGTACTTTCTCCTCAGGACAGGCATCAATAGTGAGGGTTCCTGGAGTGAGTGTAATCGAATTGCTGAGGATGGTGTACTGGGCGTCGTTCTCAAGGTTAACCGGAACACGCACAATACCGGGCTTTATCTTCCCTGTAATGACTCTATAAGCTACATCTAAGTTTGCTTTGATCATGCCCCAGAAGAGCGGGCCTATAGAATAGATTATGAACCCAATCCACTTTGAAGGCCTCAGGAATCTATCGGCTTTCTCTCCGACGATATTTCTTGTACTGTACGCAACAATTGCAGAGAATAAAACACCAGCAATAAGCTCTTCACTGCTCCACAGCATTCCCTTGGCGCCTGCGGTAAGGGTTAACCAGAGCACAAATGACCACATGAATACAATGATGAAACTCATTGTTCCTCCCTCCAATTTTTGTTTCAAAGGTGATTTAATCTTTTTTCACTTATTGTCGGTATAAATTTCGTCTGTTATTTATAAAAGAGTTTTGTAAAGCTTAGAATCAGAAATCGAGGTTTTTAACTATTGGTTGTGAATTTTAAAGCTCTCTAACAGCGTTTCTTTTACGTTGATGAACCCACCGAATGTATGACGTACATTACTGTTCATTAAACCAGAGAATGCAAAGCTTTATAAGCCCCATGAACAACTAAGAACAGCGCTCTTCTAAGAGTGCTTAAAGTCTGGAAAAGTTGGTGTTGGATATGTACGGAGATAGATATGGATTTGGTGGAAGGAGTTATGAGGCTCCGGTTAAGGTTGGAGAAAGATACACGGTTAAGATTGAAAGCATTGGTAAAGGTGGAGATGGCATAGCTCGGGTAAAAGGGTTTGTTATTTTTGTTCCAAATACCCAAGTTGGCCAGGAAGTTGAGATAGTTATTAACTCAGTTAAGAGAAAGTTTGCTTTTGCCGAAGTTATTTGATTTAAAGCTTCAACTCATGAATTCATTGCCCTTAAGGGCTCAACTCTTTTCTTTTGTCGGCCTTGTCTATGAGCGTTACTCCAATTAAGTTTTTAAATGACCTATCAAAGCCGCCTATGATGAGGATACACATCGAAACTTATGGATGCACAAGAAACAAGGCAGATGCTGAAATTATGGAAGCCATTCTGATTAGGGCTGGATATGAAATCAGCGAGCTGGATAGTGCTGATTACGTCATTGTGAACACCTGCGCTGTTAAGGATCCCACGGAAAAACACATGCGCATTAGAATTAAAGAGCTCCTAAATTCTGGTAAAAAGGTTATTGTCACTGGCTGTTTGCCTCATATAAACCCAAGCGTCATAGATGAACGTGTCTCTGCGATTTTAGGAGTTAAGAGTATCGACAGAATATCCGAGGCTGTAAAAGCAGCTGAAGCCGGTGAAAAATTCATCAGTGTTGAGGGCTGGAAAGAAAAAAGCTTGGACAAGCTTGAGCTCCCGAGGATCTGGAAAAGCAGTGTCGTGTTTGTCGTTCCCATAAGCGAAGGCTGTCTGAATGCCTGCACCTACTGTGCAACACGCTTTGCCAGGGGAGTCCTTAAGAGCTACAGGCCAGAGCTCGTTGTAAAGTGGGTAAAAGAAGCCGTTGGGAGAGGTTACAAGGAGATACAGCTTTCAAGTGAAGACACCGGCTGCTATGGCTTTGATATCGGAACTAATCTGGCCAAGCTTCTGGAGGAGGTAGCGGCTATAGAAGGAGAATTTAGAGTCAGGGTTGGTATGATGAATCCGAATCATGTGATAAAATTCCTCGATGAGCTAATTGAAGTTTATCAAAATGAAAAAATCTACAAATTCCTCCACCTTCCTGTTCAGAGCGGGGATGATGGGATTCTGAGGAGAATGGGGAGGACATATACAGTTGAGGAGTTTGAGGAGATAGTTGGGGCTTTCAGAAAGAAAATTCATGAGCTGAACCTCAATACAGACATTATCGTAGGTTTTCCGGGTGAGAGTGAGGAGGCGTTTCAGAATACAGTTAATCTTGTGAAAAGAGTCAGGCCGGATAAGATAAACGTATCCCGCTATTCTCCGAGACCCGGCACCATGGCGGCAAAATGGAAACAGCTTCCGGGCTGGAAGATAAAGGAGCGTTCAAGGTATCTTCACAGGCTGCGGCTCCAGATAGCACACGAGATTAACATTAGATATGTTGGAAGGGAAGTTGAGGTTTTAACTCATGGGCCAGGCAAAAAGGGAGGAGTTGAAGGGAGGACAATGAACTACAAAGAGATAATACTTCCAGATGCTCCGGTAGGGGAGTTCGTGAGGGCAAAGGTAGAAAAGACAAGCACAACATATTTGCTTGGGGAGATCATAGAGTTTTCTGAGTAGTTAAACCAGCAACAGGTAAAAACGACTGAAAATAAAAATAAAAACTCAAGAGGATTGGAGCTGGATCATTCACCTTTCTGACTTCAATGAACTATCTACGAAACCTCCCATTCATCCTTGGGTATTGCCTCTCTCTTTGCTGGAATTATGCAGAGAAATTCAAAGATATCGCTCAGGGCTTTGTAGCTATGTGGTTCGTTAGGTGGTACATAGAGGAAGTTGCCCTCCTTTACATGGAATTCCTCGTTTCCATTACCAATTATTCCCTCTCCTTTTAAGATGAATATCTCATGTTCCCACTCGTGTTGATGGAGTGGAATCTCAGCTCCTTTTTTGAGTACGAAGTAGCGCATGGAGAAGTTTTTTGCTCCGAGTTTAGGAGAAATCAACCATCTGATGGTTACACCCTCGAAACCAGTATCTTTCTCGGGGACTTCTTTGTAGTGTCTAACAAACATATAGTATCACCAAAGGAATCTCCATGTTTCAATATTTAAACCTAATCAAAAGGGATTTAAAGAAAAAACCAGAAGCTTTTTAGGTGAGTGCATGAAGAAGTTGATAATCCTTTTCTTAATTGGGATGATTGTTCTATCAGCTGGATGCATTAACAGTAAAACAGCTTCAACTACTTCCTCTACGAATGCCATCACCACGAGTACTGCTACGGGCACTATAACAACTTCTACAACTTCAACCCCAACTTCCTCTTCCCCAATAAAGACTCCAGGGTCTGCAACTACTACAAATACAATTTCGATGGAGATAGACTTCAAGGAATACAAACGTGGTGAGCTCCTCCAGAAATGGAGTCAGCTATTTAACTCAAAGGTAATCTACGTTAGCAAGGGATACGAAGACTTAGCAAGGCACTACTTCCCGAACGCAGAAATAAAATCCGCTGATAAATTCATAAGTGGTATAGCAATACTATCTCCTGCAGATGCGAGACCGCTGCTCAGTGGTAAGCCCATAGTTATAACGTTCAACGATTACTTTGGTTATGTGGTGTATAAAGTCGGCTTTCGCTTTGTGGGAGGCGATCAGGGGGTTATGATAATCTATAAAGAGATGGGCAGAGACAGGCTGGTATTTACAGGAACGAGCAAGGCAGGAGTAGGGGCCGCGCTTGAGTATGCTATGGAGATCAAAAATGGCAGTAGAAAAGTAAATTCTGTTTATGCACTCAGGAGAGGAGAGTTTGAAGGAATCATCGTAAAGGAAATAGGGGACAACAACTGGAATGGCATCAAAGATAAAGGGGAATACTGGCTTCTTAGAGAGATATATTTTAAGGAGCCCTTCCTCTACTACTGGCGCATGATTGATGGGGAGAATGTGACTGTCAGGGGAGGTTTCATTCGGTTTGTGAACGGCTCCACTGTTCATATATATGCTAAAAGCTTCAACATAAGTGTAAATATCCAGAATTACAAAGGAGCCAAGATAACCTACATCATTGAGAATATCAATCCTTCTGTCATGAATATCCCCTCTGGTGCGGAGGTTGGAAAAACATGGGTTAAGATCCAGACAAACAAGCGGGGTTTTGTTGTGAATGCAAAACCTGTAAGCAACTTCACATTTTTGGCTGTTGGAGATCACAGACCCGGAAGCGGCATAAAACCACCAGAGGTTTTTTTGAAGATTATGAATTTGATGAACAGGGACAGGGGCATTTTTGTGATTGACGGTGGTGATCTCGTCTATTCAGGGAAGGCTAACGAATGGGGAGAACTATTCAAGGTGTGGAAATGGGACAAGCCGGTCTTTGTTGCACCCGGAAACCATGAATACCAAATGGATGGAAAGAACATCTACCATCGGTATTTTGGCCCAGCCGACTATTCATTCAGCTTTGGTGGTTATCACTTTATCTTCATGGATGACACTGAGAACGATTACTCCCTTAGCCCTTCTCAGTGGAAATGGCTTGAAAAGGAGCTCAAAAAAGCCAGGGAAATGTATGAAAGGCCGGTGATTGTCATGCATACTCCACCGCTTGACCCGAGACCAAGAGGAGATCATTCAATGAGACGTGATCAGGGACAAAAACTCCTTCAGCTCATGAAGGAATATAACGCCTTTGGAATCTTCAGTCACATCCACATCTATTGGTATGGTGAAAAGGACGGTGTACAATTCTTGATTACAGGTGGTGGTGGGGCACCTCTGTATGCTTCACCTTCGGCAGGAGGCTTTTATCACTACGTGAGGCTCAATGCAGAAGCCAATGGAACTATCTCTGTTGAACCTGTGAAGGTTCAGTCTTAATTTTCTTTTTTTACCACTGGAATAGTCTATATAATCTATATAGCTTCCGTAGATAAATATATTCTATTTCGACAAGATATTTATATGCATCACTTAAGCTCCCTACGGTGAAGCTCGATGATAACCGTTGATCCATGGCTCTTGATAACAATTATTGTCGGCATGTTTATGGCATGGACGATAGGTGCTAACGATGCAGCAAATTCGATGAGCACTGCTGTGGGTGCTGGGGCAATAACGGCAAAACAGGCTGTCATTATAGCTGGAATTTTAGAATTTACAGGTGCTTATCTTTTTGGTAAGAGCGTTACTGAAACAGTCAGAAAGGGAATAATAGATCCCTCTAAAATCACGGACCCAAATGTTTTGATTTACGGTTCTGTTGCTGCACTTCTGGCAGCATCCTTATGGCTTCTCTTAGCTACGAAATATGGACTTCCTGTTTCAACGACTCATTCAATAATTGGAGGAATTGCTGGCTATGGAATAGTTTATGCTGGAGTGAGCATAGTTAACTGGAGCAAAATGACTCAAGTTGTTCTCAGTTGGATACTGTCTCCTATTTTTGGTGCTATCGTTGCATTTCTTGTATTTAAGGCAATAAGCAGGAGTATATTTCAAAGGAGAAACCCCATTAAGAGCGCTAAGTTCTGGGCACCTGTATGGATTGGGATGGCGTTTATCGTAATAGGGACGATGTTCTATCTCAAAGTCCTTCATGGAAAATCTCTTCTTCATGGAGTAACGGTCTATGGTACTGTTATTGGTTTTATGGCTTTTTTAACGAGCTTTTTTATAATCCGTAAAAGAATTTTTGCCGCCTCCTCTGATCCTTATCTTGGTGTTGAAGCCATTTTTAGAAGAGTTCAAGTTTTGACATCAGGATATGTTGCTCTCTCTCACGGAGCTAATGATGTTGCTAATGCCATAGGACCTGTTGCCGCTGTTTATGCTGTTGCCAGTATGGGCATAGCTGGAATGCAAGTTCCTGTGCCGAGATGGATTCTGGCAATGGGAGGTCTTGGTATTGCAATAGGTGTTGCTACCTACGGATACAGGGTTATGGAAACAGTTGGAAAGAGAATCACAGAACTAACGAATACAAGAGGTTTTAGCATAGACTTTTCAGCTGCCACAGTTGTGCTTGTTGCTTCTTCCTTAGGAATGCCTATTTCAACGACCCATACAGTTGTTGGAGCTGTTGTTGGGGTTGGCTTAGCCAGAGGAGTAAAGGCAATAAACAAGGACATCCTTAAAGATATAGTGATATCATGGTTTGTCACCGTGCCAGTGGCGGCGGTGATATCTGGAATTATATTTAAGATTTTAATGTTTGTGGGGTGATAATATGCAGGTATGGACTAAGCTCTTTGCTAAGAGCCCATTTAAACCACTTATAAAGCACGCTGAGGTTGTCATTCAGACAGTTGAAACTCTTGAAAAGGCCATAGATTATTGGGAGGCAGGTGATTACGAAACTGCCAGAAAATATGCCATAGAAGTAGATCAGCTGGAGGACATAGCTGACAGGATAAAGGAGGAGATTAGAGATAGTTTAAGCTCCAAGCTGTTTATGCCCGTGAACCGAGGAGACATCCTGATATACCTTCACATGCAGGATAAAGTTGCAGATGCTGCTGAGGATACAGCGAAATGGCTCCTCGTGATGGAGCCCAATACAGTTTCCGGTGAGATAAAGACCACTCTGAAAGAGATGGCAGAGGAAAGTATAAGAGTTGCAAAACTGGTCTATAAGGCGATTGTCCAGATGGATACTGTAATAGAGAGCGGATTCAGTGAGAGAGAAATTGAGAATGAGTACAAGCTGATAAAAGAAATTGAGAGCGTTGAAAATAAAATTGATGAATTGGATACCAAGCTGATGAGACTGGTCTTCCAGAATGCTAAGGAGATGAACTGGGGGGTTGGGATATACATACTCAACATAGCCAGAACCTTATCAAATATCTCAGATAAAGCCAAGGACGCTGCAGAAAGAATAAGGTTAATGATGAACAAATGACAAAGTGGAGAAAGAGGCTCAGATAGCTATCATTGTGGATGTCATCTGTATCTCCGTCATTTTTCTTATCTTTTCTGTGATGAACTGATCAAGCTCCTTGAGCGTCTCAGTTTCAACCTTAACTATGAGATCATATTCTCCGTAAACTACATATGCCTCTTTAACCTCCGGCATGGCAAGAAGTTTCTCCATAACCTCTCTTTCCTTTCCAGCGGCTGTAACCATCAAAATAAAAGCTGTCACCATTTCCGACCACCAAAAATATTTTATTCCTTTGGGTATTTAAGCTTATCGAAAGGCCATGTTCGAGCATTTATTTCCCGGAGAAAGGCTCCAGAGGTTTTATAAATTTCTGGGGGAGAAGGGGATTGAAAATCCCTTCCCCTTCTCAAAGGGAACGACGAGTCTGATATTCAGGGGAAAAATGCGTGAAAGGGATGTCATAATAAAGCTCACCCGTCCTGATTCTTCCAGGCATAACTTTGCTAAGGAAGCTGAAATCCTCAGAGTATTATTGGGGAAAGATATAACACCTCCACTTATTGAATATGGAATTTTCGAGGGGCTGGAATACCTCATCCGGGAGTTCGCCCCTGGTGAACCCGTACTTTATGCAGATATCGAGAAATGGCATCTCATTGAGATAGTAAAGAAAACAGCCCTTCTGGATGTTATGGGCATTGATCACGGACAGATTCAGGGGGGTAAGCACATAATACTCGGAAAAGATGTGTGGATAATAGACTTTGAGAAAGCTGGCTTTAGAAAGCCTAAGAACCTGACATCGGCGGTGGCAATGCTCTTTTTAAACGACGGCTTAATTTCGAGGAGGATAAGGGAAAAATTCGACCTTGATGTTAATTTTCTGCATCTAATTAGAACGGCCGTTGGAGAATATAAAAGAGATAAAAATGTAAAACGGATTCTCTCACTTCTTTCCAGCCTTTAGCCGGTCAAGAAAGTAGAAGATTAGAGGAATTAGAACTGCCAGCAGGATTATTCCGATTCTTGGATCAGAGAAATACCCGAACACTAAGATGACTATTATCATAATCCCTATCATCATGAAAAGGTCTTTATCAAAGAGCCTTGAGCTTGCCATTATGTTCTGTTCCCTTGAGATGTATGCAAGATAAAGAGGTATTCCCACCGCAGCTATGATAACTCC
>Ga0256914_1000850_pt1 | contig 29437 bp, 30 predicted proteins | sample HulkmetaG_FD_191571 | JGI IMG/M metagenome (GOLD analysis project Ga0256914, IMG submission 191571) | Hydrothermal chimney microbial communities from Main Endeavour vent field at the Juan de Fuca Ridge, Pacific Ocean - Hulk | ecosystem: Environmental > Aquatic > Marine > Hydrothermal vents ... | reverse complement strand
GAAAACCTGTATGGAAACTTTTTATTGTAAAAAGAGATGACAAGTTTTTTATTGAGGAACAGAAAAATCCTGCTTTCACAACGAATTCTATTTACGAGGTAATGATTCCGGGAAGTACCGTAATAAAAGAAGCAGATTGTGTTTTGTTTGCAAGGATTTCTAACACGTTTCACAGAAAAGACATTAATGAATTTAAGGTAGCGTTTGATTTTGATGCGTTAAAATATCCGCTTTTTGTACGTTTCAGAAAAGCAGGCGATAGAATTCTAACCGAAGCAGGAACAAAGAAATTGCAGGATCTTTTTGTAGATGCAAAAATTCCCTACGAAGAAAGGGCGCGTATTCCGATACTCACAGATGGAGAAGACAGGATTTTATGGGTTATTGGAGTAAGAAGAAGTGCTGTTGCAAAAGTTTCTCCGCAAACCAAAAAGGTACTTTACCTGAAAGTGCGTTTTAAGAAAAATTAATTTATGGTATAATCATTCCTATGAAAGAAGATATAAAGAAAATACTTTTTTCTGAGCAAGAAATTAAAGATAGAATAAGAATTATAGGAAAAAAAATAAGCGAAGATTACAGAGAAAAGTTCCCCCTCCTCGTATGTATTTTAAGAGGGGCGTTTATGTTCCTTGCAGATCTTGTAAGAGAAATAGAAATACCAGTTTCTGTTGATTTTATGGCGATTTCAAGTTATGGAGGTAAAACAGAATCTACCGGTCAGGTGAAAATCCTGAAAGACCTTGACACTCCAATTAAAGGCAGGCATGTTCTAATAGTGGAGGACATTGTTGACACAGGGTTAACGATGGATGCAGTAACAAGGCTTCTCAGCACGAGAAAGCCAAAAAGTTTGAGAATTGCAACATTACTTGATAAAGTGGAAAGAAGGAAAATCCCGGTAAAGGTGGATTACTATGGTTTTAGAGTCCCTAACGAGTTTGTTGTTGGTTATGGGCTTGACTATGAAGAAAGGTATAGAAATTTACCATTTATAGGCATACTTAAAGAAGAGATTTACAAAGGAAAGGAGTAGTGCTATTGAATTATGGCAAACAATAGAAGAAAAACTGGGCCAGACAAACAATTTCTAATAAGAGAAATTGTTGCCTGGGTTATTTTGATAGGAATGATATTTGCTGTTGCAAAAATGTTTAATGTGGGCGGTAATGCCCCGAAAACAGTCCCATATTCACAATTTTTGCAGGAAGCGAAGAGTGGACAGTTCACGGAGGTTGAGATAAAATCAAACAATGGAGTACCAACTATTGTTATTGGAACACTGAAAGATGGAAGGAAAATTCAAGCCTTTACGATAAATGATATATCAAATCTAACGGATGTGCTTGATAGTAAGGGGATAACTTATGAAGTAGCTCATTCCAACAGCACTTTCTGGGTTATATTCTGGAATATTGTGCCCTGGATCTTAATACTCGGTGTTTGGTGGTTTGTTATGCAGAAGATGATGCAAGGTGCAGGTGGTGGAGGTGGACAAGCATTCAACTTTGGAAGAAGTAAAGCAAAACTTTTCCTTGATAATAAACCAAAGGTTACGTTTAAAGATGTTGCTGGTGCAGAAGAGGTAAAAGAGGAAGTTCAGGAAATTATTGAATTTTTAAAAAATCCGCGAAAGTTCACAAAATACGGGGCGAAGATTCCAAAAGGCGTTCTTCTCGTTGGCCCTCCTGGATGCGGGAAAACACTTATTGCACGTGCAATTGCAGGAGAGGCAGGGGTCCCGTTCTTCTCAGTGTCTGGTTCTGAATTTGTTGAAATGTTTGTTGGTGTAGGTGCTTCAAGGGTGAGAGATTTGTTTAATCAGGCAAGAACTTATGCCCCATGTATTGTTTTTATAGATGAAATTGATGCAGTTGGAAGGTACAGAGGAGCTGGAATAGGTGGTGGCCACGATGAAAGAGAACAAACGTTGAACCAATTGCTTGTTGAGATGGATGGTTTTGATCCTCACACAGGAATTATTGTTATTGCTGCAACAAATAGGCCTGATATTTTAGATCCAGCGCTTCTTAGACCAGGAAGATTTGACAGGAGAATTGTTGTTGGACTTCCGGATACAATTGAACGTGAGCAAATTTTGAAAATCCATGCAAGGAATAAACCACTTGCCGACGATGTGGATTTACATGCAATAGCCCAGCAAACGGCTGGTTTCAGTGGGGCGGATCTTGAAAATCTTCTCAACGAAGCGGCACTTATTGCGGTGAGAAAGCACAAAGAAAAGATTACTCAGCAGGAAATAGAAGAAGCAATTGATAAAGTTATTGCAGGTCCTGAGAAAAAATCAGTAGTCCTTTCAGATGAAGAGAAGTGGGCAGTTGCCCTTCACGAAACAGGACACGCAGTTGTTGCAACTGCGCTTCCCTCTGGTGATATCGTTCACAGAATTTCCATTGTTTCACGTGGAATGGCGCTTGGATACAACTTGCAACTTCCAGCAAGGGACAAATACCTTCAGAAGAAAAGTGAACTTATGAATAAAATTTCTGGCTTGCTTGGAGGAAGGGCTGCAGAGGAAGTTTTCCTTCATGAGGTTTCAACTGGAGCGGCAAACGATCTTGAAAGAGCATCTGATATTGCAAGAAAAATGGTTCGTGCCTACGGAATGAGTGAAAAACTTGGGCCCGTCACATTTGGGAAGCAGAACGAAATGATATTTCTTGGAAAAGAACTTGGAGAAGAAAGAAATTACAGTGAAAAAACTGCTGACCTTATAGATGCTGAAGTGAAGAGAATTATAGAGGAATGCTATTCTCGTGCAAAGAAGGTTTTAAGGGAGCAGAAAAAAATTGTTCTTGAAATTGCAAATGTATTGCTAAAAAAGGAAACACTTCAAGGCAAAGAACTGAAAGAATACCTTGCAAAGATAAAAATTGAAAATAAGGGTGAAGAAGGAACGGATAAGAAAGACGTTCAAACTCCTGTTCAATAAATTCGGGCCCCAGTTTTGGTGGCCCGGAGATACTCCGTTTGAGGTGATGGTTGGTGCGGTACTAACGCAGCAAACCTCGTGGAAAAATGTTGAGAAAGCGATAAACAATTTGAAATCAAAAGGTATGCTTTCACCTGATGTTCTATACAGTTTGGATTGTAAAGAAATTGCAGAGGTTATAAAACCTGCTGGTTTTTACAACCTGAAAGCGTGCAGGTTAAAAGAATTTGTACGATACTTCAAAGAAAAGTATGAAGCAGATGAAAGCAAAATGAAAGAAACTCCCATGTTCCAATTAAGGGAAGAACTTTTAGCGGTTCATGGAATAGGCAAGGAAACAGCGGATTCAATTTTACTCTATGCATTGGATATGCCAATTTTTGTAGTAGATGCCTACACAAAGAGGATTTATTCAAGGCTTAGAATTGTAGATAAAAATGACTCTTACGAAGAAATACGCATTCTGTTTGAGACATCATTGAGTGATGAAAATTTCCTTAATTATGTACGAAACAACATCCGTTTTAAAGGAAACGAAAAGGTTTACGTGTTCAAAGAAATGCATGCACTTATAGTGAGGGAAGGAAAAGATTTCTGCAAGAAAAAACCTGTTTGTGGAGAGTGTCCTCTTTTCTCTATGTGCAAGATGAAAGGTGGTGAAGTTCAATGAGTTCTGTAGGAATTCTTGAATGCAAGTCTTATGATCCTGAAGAGGTAAAGGAAGCGATAAGGGTAATTACATCTCCGTTCAAAAAGGAGAAATTAAAAGGAAAGAAAATTGCCTTATATTTTGATTTCCCAACTCCAAACCACATTTTTTTAAGAGAGGTAATACACTATTTAAAAAGTGCTGGTGTTTCTCAAATTACAGCAGGGGCTTCAATATTTTCTGAACCTCTGCCTGAGGAAATCAAAAATATGTTGGATGAGGAGGATGTGGAATTTATTGATTTCAGGAATGATCGATACGAAAAATTGACAGTGCCTCTGCATGGTGAGAAAATGCCAGATCATTTTAAAGGCTATGCACTTCTTTCGCCCGTTCAATACTCAAGGGAGAGACAACTTGAAAAGATGAATGTGAAAGGAAAAAGAATATTAAAACACTCGTTTATCCCCGTGACTTTAACGGAGGCGGATTTTATTGTGCCTGTCGTGAAATTAAAGGTTTCCCCTGTCACTGCTCTTGGTGGGATCGTTGCCTCTGTGCTTTCAGTTGTTCCCACGCTTACGAGAAACGAAATTTTTGTAAATAAACTGAAATATCAAATGGAGCAAGCAATTGTTGAGGTTTACGGCCTGATTCAGGAGAGAATGATTTTTGGATTTGTCGATGCAGTGGAGGCAGACTTAACCGGAGATAAGGAACTTGACAAAATGAATGCCATTTTGTTCTCTGAAGATGGGTTTGCCCTTGACTCTCTTTCTGCTGTGCTGATTGGGTACCGCTCAAGGGAGGTTAAAACTAATAAAATAGGTGATGATCTTGGATTTGGTTCTGGTTTGTTTTCCCATGTTTCGTTGTTTGGAGATGAATTTTTGAGGTTTAGAAAAGAGATTGTAAAGTTTCTAAAATATCGAAATTTACGTGGAAAGAGGCCCCGTGTTTTGAAAAACGATGTTGAAAAAATTGCCAGAATTGAAACGTTCTGCCCAACGGGTGCAATAAAAATTGAAGACGGAACTTATAAGATAAACAGGCATTCCTGTATATCCTGTATGTTCTGCGTTCAACTTCTACCAGAAGTGTTTGGTGTTTAAGGCAGAGTAATTGCATTAATCACGCTATCGAATTGAGCAGAAAATTCCGCAAACAGCATAAGAATAAAGATTACAAAGGCGGATACCGAAACGGCTGCCATTAAATAAATCTTCTGATTTTTTCCTTTTAGAATTTGTTTTTTAAGCCCGTGAGGAACTTCTATAGCATCGTACTCTTTCTTAAAAAATTCTCTTAATTCTTCATCCATCTTGTTGCATCTCCTTTTTTAATTTTTCTTTTGCCGTGTGCAACCTTGACTTTACCGTGCCAGGCGGTATATTCAAAATAAAAGCAATTTCTTTTTCCTTCATATTCTTAAAAAATTTTAGGTAAAGAATTTCATAACTCTCTCTATCTAATTTATTTAATGCCTCTTTTAATTTATCGTATTTTTCCACATCTCTGTTTGTTCTAAATAACAGAGGTATCTTTACATGTTTCTCTGTTTCTCTCTTTTTAAACAGCCTCTTTGCTTCATTTGTTGTAATTCGATACAGCCACGTTTTTATTGATGCTTCACCCCTAAAACTCTTCAAGTGCTCCTTCACTTTGAGGAACACCTCCTGTGTTATGTCCGCCGCATCGTCTCTGTTTTTTGTGAGCAAAAATGCAAGTTTGTAGATGTCTTTGTAATGCTCTTCTACTATTTTTTTGAATTCCTCTTCTCTCATCTGAGTGTTTTAAGCAAAAACAGAGAAAACGAAGCAAGAACAAACCCTCCAGTGTATGCTACTATAAATGTGAGAGCCCATAGAAAGAGAGATTTCCAGTAGGCAATTTTTTTATACATCGTAAGAATGTATCCGTTGAAGAGTGATCCTCCAATGCCCCATAGGAGTGCAATGAACCAAAAATACTTTTTAAAAGCGTCAAAGAACATTCGCGGAAAGATGAAAGGTGTGAATGCTATTCCAAAAAGAAGGAGGGAGAGCACGAGGCTCTCGAAGTAGTCTAACTCTCCCTCAATCTCCTTTTGCCGCGAAAGTTCTCTCATTACGAGTGGCGCTATTATCACTGCACCAAGCCAGATGATAAGCCTGAATGTGAGCACGCCGACAAAAGGATGTTTAATCATTCTCCAAGTTCTCCTTTAACCTTGTTGAGAAGATCAATCAAGTTATCTGCCTTTTTCTCCTTCTCTTTTAATGCTTTGGTTGCTGCTTCGTACGATTTTGTCGTTTTGTCCAGAAGGCGGATTGCTTCCTTTTCTTTTCCGTTTTTGTTAAGTGATTCTGCTTTCTTCATAATTTTATCCGAATTCTTGAGCATTCTTTCCGGTGAAAGTGGGGCAACGAGGCGAAGATCGGTAAACAACTTTCTTAACTTTTCTCTTAAAGGCTTTAATTCCTCTTCAGAAGCACCGCCTTTTCTTTTCTCCTCAATTTCTTTTCTCAGCGATTTCATCTGCGCAAGGATTTTCCCGGCATACTCTCCACGTGCATTTCTTATTAGCATGCTTCTTCTTATTTCAAACTGTGCCCTTCTGAGTTTTCTCAAATCGCTCTTTGCATTTTCCGGAATCTCTTTTCCGTTTGCCTTCATTTCTTTGATTGTGTTTCTAATTTCTTCTGAGAGTGTTTTAATTGTTTGAATTTTGCTCTTAAAGGTCTCTGTTTCTGTTTGTAATGATTGCTTTGCATTGTTGAAGTTGGATACTGCTTCTTCAAATGTGCCGCTCTGTGCAAAGATCACATTCGGCAATGAAAATGCTCCAATTAAGAGTGCTACAATTATTGCTACCACGATTAATTTTTTACTCATAACACACCTCCCTGTGTATTTTATTTTTCCACATATTAGACATTTTTCAAGCCCAAAAGGTTCATATATTTCAAAAAATCCTGTATAATGAGAAAAAACAGGAGGTTTTTTAATATGAAAAGTGGACTTGTTGCGATACTTGGGCGTCCGAATGTAGGGAAGTCAACGCTTATGAACTACCTTGTGGGTAGTAAAGTTTCAATTGTTACTCCGAAACCACAGACTACGAGGTTTAGAATTCTTGGAGTAAAAAACCTGGAAGATGCGCAGATTGTTTTTGTTGATACACCCGGTGTGCATCAAGCAAAGAGCGCTTTAAACAAATATATGGTAGAGGTTGCAAAAAAGAGCATTGAAGGAGTTGATCTTGTTTACCTTATGGTGGAAGCGGGAGATTATGCAGGCGAGGAGTATGCTTTGATTTTTGATACTCTGAAAAAGACAAACGTTCCCGTTTTCCTCGTGATAAATAAAATTGATAAGCATAAACATGAAGAAATTGAAAAAACTGAAGAAGAGTTCAAAAACCTGTTTGAATTCAAGGAAGTTGTAAAAATTTCTGCTTTAAATGGGCAAAATGTTGATGCACTTCTTGAAAAAACTCTTCAGTACCTTCCAGAGGGTCCTGCTTACTTTCCAGAGGATGTTCTCACGGATCTTCCACTTGCACTTGCAATCTCAGAAATTATCAGGGAAAAACTGTATTTAAATTTGAGAAAAGAACTACCCTATTCCTCTGCTGTAAACGTTGAAGAAATGAAGGAGCGCGAAAATGGAATGATGTATATCCGTGCTGTGATTTCTGTTGCTCGCGATTCTCAAAAGGGTATTGTAATAGGTGAAAAAGGGAAAATGATTAAAAAAATTGGTAAAGAGGCACGGCTTGAAATCCAGGAAATGCTTAAAAAACCTGTATTTTTAGAGTTATTTGTTCGTGTGGAAGAGGATTGGCCTAAATTTGAATCGAAATTGAAGAAACTGGGATACGTAATACCGGAATAGATCAGGTGTTTTTCTCAACGATAAGTAGAATTATCCCATTCTTTACTTTGATAAAAACTTCTTTTTTTGTGATGACGTTGCTTAACGTTAAGGTGGAATGTTTTTTTATGCGGATCCCTTTGAGCGGGTATTTCAGCCCGGAGGAATTTTCTATAAAAGCAGTTTGTGTAATTGGGTAAATGGAGGCGGTATACCCCGCTTCCGTTTTTATTTTTAACTCAGATTTTGTTATATAGATTTCCTCGTTTTGTTCAATTACTGTGCAATTCTTTTCTTTTTTTAACAAAAATAGCATCACTGAAATATTAAAGAGAAGATGGTCCGTTCTTTTTCCAAGCGCATTAGTTAGCACAAAATCTGAACAGCCTTCTTTTAGTGCAAACCTCACTGAGAGTTCTGTATCTGAAAAATCTTTTTCTCCTGGAAACTTTACCACTTTTATGCCACTTTTTTTAAGTTGGCTCACCGTTTTGGAATTTTTAACAGAGTCAAAATCTCCAACTGCAACGTCAAAAGGTATGTTATTTTCAAAGAGGAACTCTGCCCCGCCGTCAGTCCCAATCACGAGGTCTGCGTTTTTTGTAAGTTTTTCTACAAATTCTGGAGAGTTTTTCTCTCCGTTTGCAACGATGAGCGCTTTTTTCATATCAGGATTATATCCAGATTTTAATTTTTAAAAATTTCTACATTCCACCATGGAGACTCTGACACTCTTAAATTAACTTGCTCAACCTGTATTGCTGTAAAAAACGCCTTACAGTTTTCGAAGTATTTTTTGTTTATATCCAATTCAAGAAGTAGTTCAGAACCTTTTGCCGATAGATTCTCTTTTGATACTTTTATCGCCTTTCCATTTTTTATAAGTGTAATTTTTAGCCTGTGAGTTAACCCTCTTGTGATTACAACCCTGTATTTCGGAGAATCATAAAATTTCTCTGTTTTTATCTCTGGGTAGATGAACACGTAAAGTTTAGTGAATGTTTCAAATCCTTTTTTGAGTGTAATTTTGTAGATAACGTTGTTTTTATCTTCACCAATATAAACAGAAGAGATTGATGGGCTCACTCTTATTTTTTCCATTTCCCTGTCTGTCCAGAGTGGCATAAAAGAATTGATTTTTTCTTCTTCATTAAGAAATATCTCATTCCTTCGCACAAATGAGAGCATAAAGTTTGGTGCAGATTTAACCTGACTTTTGTGGCATAGTATTGCCTTTTTCTTGATTTCCTCTTCTTTCAGTGTGAGATAATAGGTAAACCATTTTCCATTCAGGTTTCTTATGTATTCTGGCTTTGTGATGTAATCGTGAGGTGCATATTTAAGTGGTGTAGGCCAATCCTGGGCATGCATGAAGTACCGAAATCTTTCCGGGTTTATAGAATTTCGCAGATCAAAAAGTGCTGCATCTACAAATAACCCTGTTGCTCTATGATCTGGATTTAAGTCTGTTTCTGGTGGATAAATCACTATTGTTGGTTTAAATGTTTCAATGATTTTTTCTATCAGGGTAAGTTCATTTTTTCCCGTAAACTCAATGCCCTTTTTGTATGAAAATGGGAAAAACGTTTTATCACTCATAAGCAATCCGGAGAAGTATGGTTTGTTTTCAAAACAGTCTGTCCAGATCTTTAGTGTTCCAAAATCTGGAAAACCGAGGAACACGAGGGTATTTTCAGATAGTCCGAGCGTTTTTGCGGAACAGAGTGCCTCTCTATGTCTTTCTTTTGCAAGTAAAATTCCAGAAATTGGGGTTACCGTGTGAATTGCAGAATCGCGCACCATTGTTGTTGTATTGTGGCTTCCAGTTGTGATATAAACGATCTTTACTTCTGCACCAGATTTTATCGCATACTGAATAATCCCTGAGGAAGAAAGCACAGCATCGTCTGGATGTGGTGCGAATATAAGGATTCTATCTGAGTTTTTAATGTTTATAACGTTTACCTCAGCGATTGGATTTACCACATCGTTGCCTGTATTCTTTACAGGTTTTATTGTAAGCACGAATTCTGCAATATAAAAAATTAGAATGTATGCAATTACTTTTTTAAACCGTCTCACCCTGCAATTATATTTTAATTGCAACATTTTTAAAATAGTGTTAAAATTATCAAAAACAAAGGAGGTGATAGTTGTGAATAATCTTTCTACCGGGAATCTTCCACTTAATGGACTTGCAGCAATTACTACGGTTGCAACTGTTTATCTTGGCATCTTATTGCTTCTCCTTGTATTTGCAATAGCAACGGCAGTTGTTGCTGGTAAGAAAGGAAGAAGTGCATTTGGTTGGTTTTTCATAGGCTTGTTTACCGGGATTCTTGGATTGGCAATTGCACTTGCTATGCTTCCAAAGAAGTATTATGTTGATGACACAGAAGAGTTTTAGTTTAAAAGTGAGGTGGGAGAAATGAAAATTTTTATTGACACGGCAAATCTTGATGAGATAAAAGAATCTTTGTCCTGGGGGATTGTTGATGGCATTACGACGAACCCTTCCCTTATAAAAAAAGCCGTTGATTATTTCAAAAGCAAAGGTGAAGAGTTTTCAATGACTTCTTACATAGAAAAACTTTTGTCTGTTGCAGGGGAAGGTTGTCCTGTGAGTCTTGAAGTAATTGGAAACACGGAAGAAGAGATGTATAAAGAGGCGAAAACGCTTTACGAAAGATTTAACGGAGTTGCGGGAAATGTGGTTGTAAAAATCCCGGTGAACCCTGAAGTAGAGGAAAACGGCAAAAACGCTTTTGATGGTTTAAAGGTAATAAGAGCACTTTCCAGAGATGGCATTCCTGTGAATGTTACTCTTATTATGGCTCCGGTGCAAGCGCTTCTTGCAGCGAAAGCAGGTGCAAAATATGTCAGTCCATTTGCAGGGAGGATTGACGATTTTTTGAGGAGTACTGCAGGTATTACTTTTAAAAAGGGTGATTACTATCCAGCAGAAGGGCTTACATTCAACGATGAGATTTTGAACGATAACGGAATTGTTAGCGGAGTTGATCTTGTAGGTAGCATAAGAGATATATTTGACAATTACGATTTTGATACAGAGATTTTAGCGGCAAGTGTGAGAAATGCGAGGCAAGTTCGCGAACTTGCAGAAGCAGGTGCTGATATAGCAACAATTCCGTTCTCAGTGCTTAAAGATATGATTTCGCACTACAAAACGAGAGAAGGAATGAAGAAATTTGCAGAAGATACGATACCCGAATATAGAGAAATCTTTCGTTAATGCTTGACAAAAACGGCGCCCGTAATATGCTTTATCAGTGAAATTATTTTATGAAAGGAGAGGCTTATGGGAGAAATAACTGAAAAGGAACTTCAATACTGGGAAAAAGTGGGAGATGTTGTTGATCAACTTATTGACCTTATGATTAATTACAGACAGAGCGGACATCCGGGAGGTTCACGTTCCAAACGGCATGTCCTTATGACACTTATGCTTTCTGGCGCAATGAAATGGGATATACGTGATCCTTTGAAAAGATTTTCCGACAGGTTTATTTTATCAGCAGGCCACACGATACCGCTTGTGTATGCTGCACTTGCTGCTTTGAACGGTGCAATGTGGAAGATGCACGAGGAAACTGGAGATCCTCGGTTTGCTTTAAAAAGAGAAATTACCCTTCTGCCTGAGGATCTGCTTGGGTTTAGAAGGAGAGGTGGCCTTTCCGGGCATGCTGAATTTTCTGGAAAAACACTTTTCATTAAATTTAACACTGGTCCTTCCGGACATGGCCCAACTGCAGCAGTAGGAGAGGCAATTGCTTTGAAACGTGCAGGCGCAGGCGATGTAAAAGTTATTGCAATTGAAGGCGATGCTGGGCTTACTCCCGGTGGAGTGCATGAAACAATGAATTCTGCATGGGCGCTTGGGCTTGATAACCTCTATTTTTTAATTGACTGGAATAACTTTGGAATTGATGATCACCCGCTTAAACAAACGGTTTATGGTGGTCCTCAGGATTGGTTCTCCTGTCATGGTTGGAGAGTTCTTGGAACTGAAAAGGGTTCAGATTACAGAGAAGTTTCCAGAGTCATTTCTGAACTCTTCGATCCGAATAAAGTTCAGCAGTTTGTTCCAAATGCAGGTTGGTTTAAAACCCGCAAGGGAAGAGGATATCTAAAATATGATAACAAGTCTCACGGTTCACCGCATAAAATGAACTCCGAGATTTTCTGGGAAACAAAGAAACCATTCCAGGAAAAATACGGAGTTGAATTTGTAGGATATGGAAAACCTGCACCTGAAACTGAAAAGGAAATTTACGAACAGTTTAGAGCAAACATTGAAGTAGCCATGAGTGTCATTTATAATGACAAGGAACTTATGGAATATCTTGCAAATAAACTTGTAGAGATTGGAGATTCTGTTCCTGAAGAGATACCAACACTCAAAATTTCTGATAAGAGTGAGGAAAATCCTGTTTACGATCCTGTAATTACTGATTACAAGAACTATCCAGAGGAACTGTTTGCTGCACCTGGGACAAAGGCTGCAAATAGAGAGGCATTTAGCAAATGGGGTGCATGGATAAATGCATACACGGCAAAGAAGTACAATAGGCCTTTGTTTATAGCAATGTCTGCGGACCTTGCAGATTCCACAAAGATATCCGGTTTTGCGAAGCCTTTCGGTGATTTTCCGGGTTATGGCTGGTATGACAAGGAGAAAAATCCAGATGGAGTTCTTCTTCCACAGGAAATTACGGAGTTTGTCAATGCCGGAATTTCGGTAGGGATTGATACGATAAACCTTGCTAAAGATCCTTACAAAGAATTCCTTGGTTTCTATTCTACATCATCTACTTACGGATCATTTGCATACCTTAAGTATGGAATGATGAGGCTTTACTCCCAGATGGCACAGGACTGTCCAATAAAGTTAGGGAAAACGATATGGGTTGAAGGACATTCTGGGCCAGAAACTGCAGACGATTCAAGAACACATTTCGGAATTTATGCGCCCGGAGTGAGGGATCTTTTCCCGGAAGGCAAAGTTATTGATCTTATTCCATGGGAGCATAACGAGGTACCTGTTCTTCTTGGCAGAGCATTACAACTTGATGTACCAATAATTGCACTTGTGCTTACGCGTCCGAAAATTGAAATCCCTGATAGAGAAGCGCTTGGACTTGCTTCTTATTTTGAAGCGGCTCACGGTGCATACATACTGAAAGATTTTGAACCAGACAAAGAAAAGATGGGTACTGTAATTGTTCAAGGAACAAGTTCCACTTTAAGTGTTGTTAAAATTCTGGGTGAACTAAAGAGTGCAGGCATCAACGTGAGAATTGTTTCAGCCCCGAGTTATGAACTGTTCAGGAGAGAGCCAGAGGAGTACAAAAATAAAGTGCTTCCCTGGAAAGAATTCCACGATTCAATGGTGATTACAAATGAATCAATAAAACTTATGCACCATTGGATTGCAAATCCCGTTGCCAGAGAGTATTCCCTTTCCTCAGATTGGGACAACAATTGGCGAACTGGCGGCACGCTGGACGAAGTGATAGAGGAAGCACACCTTGATCCTAAACATGTGTTTGAAGGGATAGAACGTTTCGCAAGAGATCGCGAAAAGAGGCTTTCAAAACTCAGAGAAATTTTATAATTTGTTTTCGGCGCCCTTTTGGGGCGCCTTTTTCACATTTTACAGGCGGAGGCGAGAAATGGAAAGGTACATAGATGCACACAGAGATGAACTCATAGAGATTGTTCAGGAGATTCTTAAAATAAAGAGTGTAGAGGATAAGCCAGAAGAAGATGCACCTTTTGGAATAGGTGTAAAACTTGCCCTTGAATACGCTTTGTCGGTTGGCGAAGAGATGGGTTTCAAAACAAAAAATCTTGATAACTATGCAGGCTATGTGGAATTTGGGAACGGAAACGGACTTATCAGTATTCTGGGACATCTTGATGTTGTTCCTGAAGGAAAGGGTTGGGATTATTCACCTTACGGTGGGGTTATTGCAGATGGTAAAATTTTTGGAAGAGGTGCAATTGATGATAAAGGTCCAATCATTGCAGCACTCTTTGGGCTTTATGCCTTGAAAGAAAGTGGTATTTCCCTGTCAAAACGTGTGAGGATTGTTTTTGGTACAAACGAAGAAACGGGCTGGAAAGGGATAAACTATTACAAGAAGAAGGAAAAAGAGCCACTTATAGGTTTTACACCAGATGGAAATTTTCCAGTAATAAACAGGGAAAAGGGAATTCTTGATGTAACATTATACAGGAAGTTTTCTTCTCTGAATAAGGAAATCAGATTAAAGGGCGGAGACAGGCCTAATATGGTTGCCGACCGTGCAGAGGCGGTGCTTTCCTCTATGAACGGCGTTTCCTCCGATGGTGTTGAAATATCCGGAAATCGTGTGATTGCGAAAGGTGTTTCTGCTCATGGAGCGCATCCGTGGGAAGGGAAAAATGCAATCACTATTCTTTGCAATGCATTGAGAGATGCAGAAATTACAGGTGAAGCAAGAGATGTTGTGAGATTTATCAACGAATGTGTTGATTCCGATGTTTATGGCGAAAAACTTGGAATTGCAAATGAAGATGCTATATCAGGAAAACTTACTGTGAATCTGGGAATAGCAGAGATTGGTGAAACCGAGGCGAAAATTGTGTTTAATATAAGGTATCCCATCTCAGATAACTCAGAAAGAATTGTTGAGAAAATTTCAGAGAAGGCAAAAGAATACGATCTTTCCGTTCTTTCAACGCATGATAACAAACCCCTGTTTGTTGATGAAAAGGAGCCAATTGTTCAGACGCTTCTTAAAGTTTATGCGGAAACAACAGGGGAAAAGCCTTACACATTGGCGATAGGTGGAGGCACGTATGCTCGTGCAATGGAAAAAGGAGTTGCATTTGGACCGGTTTTTCCCGGAATGAAGGCAGTTGAGCATCAACCTAATGAATTTATAGCGATTGATCACCTTATAAAACTCGCAAAGATATACGGAAGGGCGATAGAATCACTTGCAAAATAAGATTAGTGTAAGGAATTTTTCATTGGAGCGGACGTTGAAATGTGGGCAGACGTTCCGTGTGTTTGAGAAGGACGGGGTTTATATTTACCCATCTGGGAGTTCTATTCTTGCACTGAAACAGGAAGGGAACTCCCTTTTTTATGAATCATTTGGAAAACCTATAAGTGAAAACGAAGTGAAAAATCTGCTTGGTTTAAACGATGATCTGGATTTCATAAATGCGTATCTAAAAAATAGAGTACCGGGTTTTTCCAAGGTGATTAAAGAAACTCTCGGAATCAGAATTATGCGGCAGAAACCATTTGAAACGGTAATTTCATTTATGTTTTCTGTGCAGAGCGCAATTCCTCTTATTGCAAGAAGGTTGAATGCACTCTCCGAAATGGCAGGTGAGAAAATTACAACGCCTTATGGAGATTTTTATCTTTTCCCAACGGATAGAAGTTTAAAAAAACTAACGAATTCAGAAATTAAAAATCTGAAACTTGGTTTTAGGGAAAAATGGTTTCGTGAATTTTTATCACGATACAGTGAGAGTGAAATTTTTAAAATCTCACGCCTTCCGTTTCAAGAAAAAGAGCGAGAACTCCTCAAAATAAAAGGTGTTGGAATTAAGGTTGCGCACTGCATAATGCTCTTTTCTATGAACGAACTTTCTGCGTTTCCCGTTGATGTGTGGATAAAGAGAGGTATGAAACTACTTTTTGGTGTTGATGGCACCGTTAAAAAGATTACGCAGTTTGGCAGAGAACTGTTTGGAGATTTTTCAGGATATGCGCAGGAATACATCTATTATTACATAAGGAATGGTGCCGAAGGAGGGACTTGAACCCTCACGGGGCTCTGAACCCCTGCGGATTTTGAGTCCGCCGCGTCTGCCAATTCCGCCACTTCGGCATCAGTCATATTATACGGAACAATTTTTCCTCGTCAAGTAAAATTTTCACACTATTTTGTTGGAAATTTTACGCTGTTGTGATAAAATTTTAACAAAGATATGCAAAGAACAACTTATTTGCTTCAAAAAATTTTTTTAAGATTCGCTTCGTATCCATTGCGAAGCGAGAGATTTATATTATCCATTGAGAATGTTTTAATGTCCGTGTTTTTTATTATGGGCATTATGGTATCTGGGAACAATGAGATATTAATATGCAGGGGGCTTGAACGCCCCCTAATTTATTAGGAGGGAATATGGAAAAAATTCTCGTTATTAATCCCGGCTCTACATCAACAAAAGTTGCCGTTTTTGACGAAGGAAAAGAAGTTTTCTCTGAAACGTTGAGACACAGTACAGATGAACTTTCGCGTTTTGCTAAAATTATTGATCAGTTCGAATTCAGGAGAGATGCAGTTCTTGATGCCTTGAAGAGGAATGGCGTTTCCCTTAGCGAACTTTCGGCAGTTGCGGCAAGAGGCGGACTTATTCACCCTGTTCCGTCTGGTACGTATCTCGTTAACGACGATATGGTGAAAGACCTCAGAGAAGGAAGATATGGTGAACATGCATCTAACCTTGGAGCGGTAATTGCAAAGGACATTGCAGATAGGATTAATAAAAAGGCATACATTGTTGATCCTGTTGTTGTTGATGAAATGGAGGAGATTGCAAAAATATCAGGCCTTAAAGGAATAAAAAGAAAACCTCTCTGGCATGCGCTGAATCAAAAAGCAGTTTCAAGAAGAGCGGCAAGAGATCTTGGCAGGAAATATGAAGAGGTAAATCTCATCGTAATTCACCTTGGTGGTGGCATTTCTGTTGCAGCACATAGAAAGGGCAAAGTTGTTGATGTGAACAATGCACTGAACGGCGATGGGCCATTTGCACCAGAACGTGCAGGTGGGCTTCCAACGATTAGTCTTGCGAAACTCTGCTATTCAGGGAAATACACATTTGAAGAGATGAAAAAGAAACTTGCCGGAAAAGGTGGGCTCGTTTCACATCTTGGCACTAACTCTGCAATAGAAGTTGAGAAAATGATAGAAAAAGGCGATTCCCATGCTAAACTCATATACGAAGCAATGGCATATCAAATATCGAAAAGTGCAGGAGAGATGGCAACGGTGCTTGAAGGAAAGGTTGATGCAATAGTAATAACTGGTGGGCTTGCCCATTCTGAAATGCTCACTGATTGGATAAAAGATAGAGTGAGTTTCATAGCGCCAGTGAAAATTTATCCAGGGGAAGATGAGATGAAAGCACTTGCAGAAGGTGTATTACGTGTTTTGCGAGGAGAGGAAAAGGAAAAAATATATGAAAGAATTTGACGTTAAAGAACTTCTTGATGAAGAATTTCAAATTTTTGCAGGAAGAATAGGATCTGGAAAAACTGAGATTGCAATAAATGTTGCAATTAAAATGAAAGAGGAAGGGATAAAAAACACGCTGTTTGATATGGATATCGTGAAACCGTATGTTCGCATCAGGGATTTGAAAGAAACGCTCATTCCAAAATACCACCTTGATATTGTTGCTCCCCCGGATGTGACGCGTACGCTGGACCTTCCGATTTTCCCAAAGTTCATTATAGGAAAACTTATGGAAAAAGGTGTGCAGAAGGTTCTTGATGTAGGCGGTGATCCCTACGGTGCAGGGGCAATTGCGCAGTTCAGAGATGTAATAAAAGAAGGTTCTTATAATTTCTTTTTTGTTGTGAATACGAGGCGGCCTGAAACTTCAACGAAAGACGAAATTTTAAAGGCAATGGCTGTGATTCAAAATGCATCACGAATGAAAATTACAGGGATTGTGTTCAATACAAATTTAAGGTGGGAAACAACTGAAAAAACGCTGGAAAACGGGTTTAAAGTGGTAAAAGAGGTGTCAGATTATACAAAACTTCCAATTGTTTTTGGCTGTGTTGATGAAAACAACCAGAAGATTGCAGAAGTATTAGACATTCCAATTTTGCCGTTAAAATTATTTGTTAATCCTCTCCCTAAAATGGGAGTTTAAGGAAGGAGGAAATATGGAGAAAAAAGTGATTATCAACGAAGAACGGTGTAAGAGTTGTGGGCTCTGTGTAAGTGTGTGTCCTAAACATGTATTGAGGATTTCGGAGCGCATCAATTCGAAAGGGTATCACCCTGCGGAACTTTTTGACAATGAAGGGTGTATATCCTGTGGATTCTGCTACATTATCTGTCCGGATATGGCGATTGCCGAGGTAAGGCGTCCGGAACCTGTGAAGAAATAAGGAGGGATTATTATGGGTGAAAAGGTACTGATGAAAGGCGCAGAAGTTATTGCTGAGGCAGCGATCCGTGCTGGTTGTATGGCATTTTTTGGTTATCCGATTACTCCGCAGAATGAAACTCCAGAGTACTTTTCAAGGAGAATGCCTGAACTTGGAAGAGTTTTTCTACAAGCGGAAAGTGAAGTTGCCTCAATAAACATGGTTTACGGTGCTGCCTGTACTGGCACGAGGGTTATTACAACATCTTCCAGTCCGGGTATCAGTTTAATGCAGGAAGGTTTTAGTTATATTGCAAATTCTAACGTTCCCTGCGTCGTTGTTAATGCGATGAGAGGAGGCCCAGGGCTTGGGGATATTGCTCCTGCTCAGGCGGATTACTTCCAGGCAACGAAAGGCGGAGGGCATGGAGATTATCACTCAATTGTTCTTGCTCCACATACGATTCAAGAAACTGCTGATTTGATGTTTGATGCATTTGATCTTGCAGATAAATACAGAATAATGGTAGTCGTATTGGTAGATGGCCTTATGGGGCAGATGATGGAACCTGTTGAGTTCAAAGAATGGGTTGACGTTTCCAAATTCAAAACTCCTGATTGGGCAACTGTTGGCCAGGGAGACAGAAAAGAAAGGAACATCATAACGTCGCTTGAAATTCTTCCAGAAGGGCTTGAAAAGATGAACCTTGCACTTCAAGAAAAGTACAGGAAGATAAAAGAAAACGAAGTGAGACTTGAAGAATACGAGATGGACGATGCTGAATATGCATTAACTGCATTTGGTACTGTTGCGCGAATTGCAAAAACAGTGGTGGATATGGCACGTGCAGATGGTATAAAACTTGGATTAATTCGACCAATTACTGTTTGGCCTTTTCCTGAAAATGAGATTTCTAAGAGGGCAGATCAGGTAAAATTCTTCTTTGATGTGGAAATGAATGAAGGGCAAATGCTTGAAGATGTAAAACTCGCCGTAAATGGTAAAAAACCTGTTTATTATTATGGCAGACTTGGTGGCGTTGTTCCAACGGCAGAGGAGATTTACGGTGAATTTAAAAAACTTCTGGGAGGTAAGGAATAATGAAACTCATATATAAAAAACCGGATACGATTACTGAAAGAGACACTACGTATTGTCCGGGGTGCCCTCACGGAATTGCGCATAGGCTTATAGCAGAACTGCTTGAAGAGATGAATCTCGTTAAAAAAACGGTTATCGTTTGGCCTGTTGGCTGCTCTGTTTTTGGATATTACTTCATTGCAACTGATGCTGTAGAAGCGGCGCACGGCAGAGCCTGTGCTATGGCAACTGGCATTAAACGTGTGCATCCAGAGTCCTTTGTTATAACATACCAGGGAGATGGAGATCTTGCCTCAATAGGTATTGCAGAAACTGTTCATGCTGCAGCAAGAGGTGAGAGAATTTCTGTAGTTTACATTAACAACGGGAACTACGGAATGACAGGTGGACAAATGGCACCTACAACACTCGTCGGACAAATTACAACTACCACACCTTATGGGAGAAAACCGGAGTTAAATGGATTCCCAATGCATGTTCCAGAAATGCTTGCAGCATTAGATGGTCCTGCCTACATTGCTCGTGCTTCCCTTGATAACCCCCAGCATATTATCCAGGCAAAGAAGTTTCTCAAAAAGGCATTTACTGCGCAGGTGAAAAATCTTGGATTCTCACTTGTTGAACTTGTTTCAGCGTGTCCAACAAACTGGAAAATGACGCCTGTTGAAGCGATGGAAAGGATCAGAAAAGAGGTTTTGCCTGTTTTCCCGATAGGTGAATTCAAAGTTGCAAAGGGGGTTGAATAGCATGCAAAAAGGACTTGTGATAGCCGGGTTTGGCGGGCAAGGAGTTATGCTTGCAGGTGAACTGCTTGCAGAAGCAGGAAAAGATGAAGGAAAATTTGTTACATTTCTTCCATCTTATGGTCCAGAGATGCGTGGAGGAACTGCAAACTGCGACGTGATTGTTTCAGATAAGCCGATTGCCTCTCCTGTTATTGCTCACCCTGAGGCTGCAATCATTATGAACCTTCCCTCTTTAGACAAGTTTGAACCATTGATGAAGGAAAATGGACTTCTTGTTTTAAATAAAACTTTGATCCCAAGAGAAGTGAAGAGAAAAGACGTGCGCGTACTTCAAATAGATGCTCAAACTGTGGCAAGGGAGCTGGGCAATGAAAAGGTTACGAACATGATCTTGCTTGGTGCGTATGCAGAGATAGAAAAACCGGTTAAATTGGAATCGCTTAAAAAAGCACTCAAACATTTCCTTACAGGGAAGAAAGAAAAATTAATTCCTGTGAACGAAAAGGCGCTTGAAAAAGGTGCGGAGATTGCAAGGGAATTTTTGGGAGGAAAGTAATGAAAGTTGTAAAGCCTTTCGAAATCCCGGCACAGCCTGTTGAATTTAATGGATCAGTAATAAAAGGTGTTACGATAAGGTGGCTTATAAAAAAGGAAGATGGCGCCCCAAATTATGCAATGCGCTATTTTGAAATGGAACCAGGTGCCGAGATTCCAGAGCACAGCCATCCCTGGGAGCATGAAATTTATTTCTTACAAGGAAGGTGCCGCGTAACTGAGGGGGAAGAGGAAGTTATTGCAGAAAAAGACACAGCCTTGTTTATCAGGCCCGGATTACCTCATTCGTATAAAAATATTGGAGACGAAAAGGCAGTGTTTCTATGCATAATTCCGCACCATGAGTGATTATTTCAAAGGCAAAACATTTGTTATAACAGGTGGCTCTTCTGGAATAGGAAGAGCCACTTCCCTGATGCTTGCAGAGAAAGGTGCACTGGTTTTTACCTGTGGTAGAAACAAAGAAAAACTCTCTTTGCTTTCCAATTTTTCTGAAAGTATCTTTCCGTTTCAATGCGATCTTTCAGTTTTAAGTGCTGCCGATGAATTTGCAGAGCACATTCTTTCTTATGCAAAAGAGATCAACGGATTTGTTCATTCTGCTGGAGTGATTTACACTGAACCATTTGAAACATTCAGAATACATGAACTCTTAGAAATGGAAACGGTGAATGTAAACTCTGGATTTGAAATATTGAAAAGAATCCTCCCGTTGTTTCCTGAAAATGGCGGAAGCGTTGTTTTTATTTCTTCGATCGATGCGTATTTTGGTGCGATGGATCCACCTTCATCCGGGTATGCACTTACTAAGGGTGCATTGATCTCTCTTACCAATGCACTTGCATCTGAACTTGGAGCAAAAAATATTAGAGTGAATGCTGTTGTACCTGGACTTATAAAAACGAGAATGACTGAAGATTTTTTTAGCGAAGAATTTAAAAACGAAAGGGAAAAATTTTTGGACAGGGTTCCACTTGGAAGACCTGGAAGTGCCGAAGAAGTTGCAAAACTGATCCTGTTTTTACTCTCTGACGATTCTTCCTATATTACAGGAAATGCAATTTTTATTGACGGGGGGTACCACGTGAGATGAAAATTATTCATACAGCGGATCTTCATCTTGGATTTAACGCATATTCAGGGGAGAGTATTGATAGACAGTTTGCGTCTCTTGAATTTCTTGAAAAATATGCAATTGAGAATAGGGCAGACATTGTGCTTATCGCAGGCGATCTGTTTGATAGAAGGGATCCGCCAGGTTATGTTCAAGAGAGATTTGCTATTTTTGTTCGGAATCTCACTGAGAAGGGTATTGCCATTTTTATTTTAACCGGAAATCATGAAGGCCCTCCCAACAAGGAAAGAAGGGTGCACCTTGATGTTTACTCTGCTCTTGAAATCCCAGATGTTATTGTTGCAAGGAGAATTGGATTATTCAATGTGAAAGGTATTAACATTGTGTCGGTTCCATACCCGTATAAGAAAAACCTCCTTTCAAAGGATAAATATGAAATTAACAGTGAAGAGGAAGCAGCGCGTCTTATGAAGGAAATCATTATCAGTGCTGTAAAAAAATACATTGATAAAGCAAACAAAGAAAATCCAACGATACTTACTATGCACATTGGTGTTGCAGAAGGTAAAGTAGGAAGTGAACAATATATGACACTTACATACGAACTACCAATCTCTCTTTCTGAATTGGATTTTGATAATGTGTCATACATTGCCATGGGACACCTTCACGAAGAGCAGATACTTTCTACTCCAAGAAATAATACTCCAGTTGTTTATCCGGGATCGTTGGAAAGGCTGAATTTTGGTGAAGAAAACGATAGAAAAGGTTTTTTTGAAATTGAATTTACTCCACATTCACTCATTCCTTCATTCCAGTTTGTAGAAAATCCATTTACACGTTCTTTTTACACGGTTGAACTTCGGAGCGATACCGATGTAGAAAAAATCGATTGGAGTAAAGCAAAAAAAAGCATTACAAGAATAAAACTTCTTGGAGATTTTGAAAACGAAACAGTTTTGAAAGATCTCATTTTAAAACTCAAAAAGGAGAGTTATGTTTTTGCTGGAATTGTGGATAGCAGGAAAGAAAAAGAAGATACTGCTTTTGCAATAACGCATACAACAATTTCTCCTAAAAATGCAATAGAAAAATATCTATCTGAACGTGCAAAGAATGAAGAATTTGTTAAAAACAAGATGGATAAAATTACAAAAACTGCACTTGAAATTTTAAAAGAGGTTTCTGAAAACAGCGAATAATCGTATTATAGTTTGTAATATTTTTCAAATATAAAAAGCACAAGGTTTTCCGGAAGAAATCTCCTGAGTACCACGAACAGTTTTTCAGAGTAAGGACCTGCAAGATATCTCAGTCTCGGATTTTTTGTATTGAGGATTTTGTTTACAAGTTTTGCAATTTCAATGGGATCTGCACCGTTTTGCTCATCTTTTTCCATTACGGAAAGGCATTTTAAAAACCGCTCTGTGTAGGCTTTATCGATTAAAGAATCTCCTGTTTTTCTTCTGTTCTTTGTAAAGTTTGTTTTAAAATCGCCCGGTTCTATCAGTGAAACTTTTATTCCGAACGGTTTAACTTCATGTCTCAATGCCTCTGTGTAGCCTTCAATTGCAAACTTGGAGGCACTATAAAATGCCTGAAACGGAAGCCCGACAATTCCGCCTATTGAACTGAGATTTATAATGTATCCACCTTTTTGCCTTCGCATTATGGGAAGAACTTCTTTTACCATGCGAACCGTACCAAAAAAATTCGTTTCAAGTTGTGAATGTGCTTCTTCTATCGAAGTATCCTCAACAGAGCCTGCAATACCAAATCCTGCTATGTTGAGCAAAGCATCAATTTTTCCTTCCTTTTCAAAGATCGTGCGCACGGCATTTTTCACACTCTCATCATTTGTAATATCAGTTTTTATTACGTGTGGAAGTTTATCTGAAGGTTCGATATTTCTGCTTAATCCGTAAACTGTAAAACCCTTTTTATGCAGAAATTCAGCAACTGTTTTTCCTATTCCGCTTGATGCTCCTGTTATTATCACAACACGCTTTTCTTTTCTCATACATTCATTATAGGAATTTTTCATTGTCTTGCAAAAGTTTTATACTGTTTCTGGAGGTGTATCGTGCTGAGTAAAAAAGAAAAAGAGCGGTATTTAAGGCAAATTGCGATAGACAGAATTGGAGAGAGCGGGCAGGAAAAACTTAAAGAATCTTCTGTTCTTGTAATAGGTGCAGGAGGATTGGGAAGCCCCATTCTTATGTATATAGTTTCAGCAGGCGTAGGACAGGTTGGTATCGTTGATGGTGATTTTGTTTCTCTATCAAACCTTGCACGCCAGATCCTTTATACTTCAGACGATATTGGAAAAAAGAAGGTTTTGATTGCAAAAAACCGTTTGAATGCAATGAACCCAGATGTAAAAATCGAGATTTATCCGGAGTTTTTAAACGAAAAAAATGCAAGAGGAATTTTTGAAAAGTACAGTTGCATTGTAGACGCAACGGATAATTTTAAAACACGTTATCTTATAAATAAAACTGCTGTTGAATTAAACAAACCGTTATTTGTAGGTGCAGTTGGAAGGTTTACTGGTCAGGTTGTTGACATAATGCCAGATGTGACACCTTGTTACAACTGTATCTTTCCAGAAAAAGATGAAGAGATACTCCAAAAACTTACAGAGAGAAATCGAAGAAACGGAGTTTTTACCCCTCTTGTGGGTATAATAGGAACTCTCGTTGCAAATGAAGTGCTGAAATTTTTGCTTCAAATAGGGGAAAATTTTTTCGGAAAACTTCTTGTTTACGATGCTTTGACCAATGATTTTTCAGTAATTCCTGTAAAAAAGGATCCAGATTGCAAAATTTGTGGTTTGTCAAATCGGTAGAATTATTGTATAATGCAAAAATTTACGATATAAGGAGGTGTTATATATGCGAAAAGAAATAGAAGGTGAAGTATATGGTTGTCGTAAAGGAAATCTTTTCCGCGATCAAGGCAGATCTTGAAACTTTCTTTCAAAATGATCCTTCAGTGAATTCGAAGTTAGAAATTGTCCTTTTTTCAACTTCGTTTAAAGGTCTTATGCTCTATCGTGTCTATCATGAGTTATATAAACTAAATTACAAGTTCCTCTCGATGTTCCTATATTATATTGCAAAAAGACTATATACCATGGATATACATCCTGGAGCAGTTATAGAAAAGGGTATTATGATTGACCATGGTTTTGGCGTAGTAATAGGTTCAACTGCATTTGTTGGTTCTGGAACCATAATTTATCACGGAGTTACACTTGGCGCAAGAAGGATAAAAAGAGGAAAAAGACATCCCACAATAGGGAGGAATGTTTTTATTGGAAATCATGCCTCTATTTTAGGAAACATAAAAATAGGCGATTTTGCAAAAGTTGGAGCCCATTCTGTTGTTTTAAAAAATGTTCCTGGTAGATCAACGGCAGTAGGAAACCCTGCAAGAATTATTAAAAGAAGGGAGTGTGATGATGCAATTTAGTATAGGGAATACACCAATTAAGGAACTGCAAACTGAAAAGGGAATTTTTGTAAAAGAAGAATATAAAAACCCTACAGGAAGCATAAAAGATAGAACAGCATTTTTTATGATTGCTCATGCTATCAGCAGAGGAGTGCTCAAGAAAGGAGGGAAGGTAGTTGAAGCATCGTCTGGCAATACGGGTATAGGGCTTGCATATGCTGGAAAAGAGTTTGGAGTTGCAGTAACGATTGTGATGCCAGATTTCGTGAGTAGTGAAAAAATTATGTTAATAAAGGCGCTGGGAGGTAAAGTAGTACTGACTGATGGAAGTAGAGGTATGAATGGCGCCATTTCTGTTGCGAAAATGATTGCAAGAAAGGAGGGAGCATTTATTCCGGATCAGTTTTCGAATCCTGCAAATACCCTTGCACATAAGTTTGGAACTGGCCCGGAAATTCTAAACCAAATGCAATTTAAAGTACAAAGTTTTGTTGCTGGTGTGGGAACAGGAGGCACTATCATGGGCACAGGTTTGGTGTTGAAAGAATTTAATCCTTTTGTTAAAATTATTGCTGTAGAGCCAGAGGAATCTCCTGTTCTTTCTGGGGGGAAACCTGGTATTCACACGATAGAAGGGATAGGAGCGGGTTTTGTTCCTAAAATATTTGATAGAAGTATAATTTCTGAGGTAATTAAAATTCCTCAAGAAGAGGCGTGGAATGAGGCATTAAGATTATGTAAAGAAGATGGAATTTGTGGAGGTCCTTCTACTGGTGCTAATGTACTTGCATCTCGTATCATAAAGAAAAAATACCATCTTTCGAGAGTTATTACTATTGCACCTGATGGGATATCTCGTTATCTCTCTGAATTTCGGATTTGACATTTTTGTTATTTTATGTTATATTGAAAATACAAATCAAAATAAGGAGATGATCCCTATGAAGAGGGAAAATGTTGCTTTTTTAGTACTTGGTATATTCGTTGGACTTATAGTATCTTCGTTTATTTATGCGTTTCCCATAGGAGCTAAACTCCCAGGAAGACCAATTTGTATGCCTCATTTTCCAGCGTTTAGATGCTTAACGCTCGGTCATGGTGTCCCACAACCGCCTTCTACTAATTCAGTAAAAGATATTCAAGTTGTTCAAAATGCTCCTGGAATGCCTCCGTTGGAACCCAGATCAAATTTACAAATTCAACCTGTTGGGAATCGGACTGAACCACCATTACCAAATCCGCCAGGAAAACCATTACCTTCTCAGACTAATTCTTCTCTTCCTAATCCTCCATCCCAAGCAAAAGTTCCTACTACTCCAAATCTTTCGAATTCTAATCTAAATCCCCCATTAATACCTCAACAACCTCCTAAACCATAATAGGTATTCATTAGTACGATAATGTAGCTAATTGTTAAACTTAATGGAAATTATTACATATTCTGTAAATGTTTCCTATTTAATTTCAATTTAGAGAGGGCATGCCTATGAAATATTTCTTTGTCAGTCACCATTTTTGTGATAGAATAGAGGCTCAAGAAATTTTTAGGAGGCATTGATGAGAAAGAAATATTTTGGACGTTCTGTAAACAAAGTAGTATCTCTGTTTATTGTTGTTTTTATTTTATTAGGCTTTTTTTATTATATGCTTACTCCACATTTATCTAATCAAAAATCTTTTGCAGGACAGAAGGTTGTGCTATTTGACGATACAAAGAGTGAAACTGCAGGAAATGCTGATTGGGTCATTGACGGAGCATATTCAGATTGGGCAAATGCATTAAAAGATCAAGGTTTTGCTGTGAGAGAGCTTTCGGGTTGGAAAATCACAGAAGACGATTTAAAGGGTGTATCCGTTTTTGTTATTCCAGAGCCACAGAATCCTTTTACACAGAATGAAGAAAGGGCAATAAAGGATTTTGTGAAAAACGGAGGAGGTCTGGTTATTATTTCTGATCATGCGGGAGCAGATAGGAATCATAGTGGATATGATGCGGTTCAGGTATTCAATGAAACGCTAAAAACATCTGATTTTGGCATTACCTTTGATAGCGATAAAGTTTCTGAACATCCAATAACTAATTTGAACAAAAAAGATTTTCCAGAAATTTTTAAAGGTGTAAATGCGGTTGGTATTTGGGGTGGGGCAACAATTACACTTTCAGGTGATGCAAAGCCTCTCGTGGTTTCGTATCAGGGTAGTGTTGCGGCGGCTTCTATTTACGGAAGTGGAAAAGTTGTTGCAATTGGCGATTCTTCAATATTTGATGATGGTAGTGGAGATCCAGGTGATAAACTTTACGACAATTGGGATGATTACAACGATGCCGAATTTGGTATTAACATAGTAAATTGGTGTGCAATTCCGGTGAGTGCTACTTATCCTTCCGGGCCTGATTCTCCAATTCACATTCATTTGAGCTGGAAAAGCGATCCCAGAACGACGATGGTTGTTACATGGCAAACAAAGGAAAATCATAATGTTCCAGCAGAAGTTGTTTACGGAATAACGGAAAGTTATGGTGAAACAGCAAAGGATAACACGTGGACTTATGAGGGAGCAGATGGCTATATTTACAGTGTAGAACTCAAAGGTTTAAAACCAGGCACTACCTATCATTACAGATGTGGTGATGATGTGGGAGGGTGGAGTAAAGATTACACCTTCACAACAGCTCCAGCAACTGATAAAGCCACTTTTAATTTTGTTGTTATGGGAGATTCAAGAAATAAATCTCCTTACGATTCAGATATGTCAAATTGGGGTAAAGTAGTAAAAGGTGTCTTGAAAGTTCACCCTAAATTTGTTGTATTTACAGGAGACAATGTTTACATAGGGGGAGATCAAAGTTTTTGGAATATCTGGTTTAATTATCTTGAGCCACTTTCCGCTACTGCACCTTTTATGGAGGCAGTTGGAAACCATGAGTATCATTACAGGACAGCAGAACCCTGGGTGAATTATTTGAAACAGTTTGTGTTTCCGAACAACAATTTGTGGTACTCTTTCAATTACGGAAGTATTCATTTTATCAGTTTGTCAACTGATTCAGATTACCGTAAAGGATCACCCCAGTATAAATGGCTTGTTTCTGATCTGCAAAACATTAAAAAGGAGCATCCTGATTATTGGATTATTGTGGCTTTCCATAGACCTCCTTTCACCTTTGTTGGGGCGAGTGATATGTCTGTACGCGAGACACTCTGTCCATTGTTTGATAAGTACAAAGTGAATCTTGTTTACAATGGGCATGAGCATGATTACGAGAGAACATATCCTATTAATGCAGAAGGTAAACTTGGGAGCAAAGCGAAATATGAATACTGCGGGCAGAATTATCCGATTTACGTTGTAGATGGTTGTGCTGGGGCACCTCAGTATGGGGCATCTCACATGTATTGGACTGTGTATTCTGAAAATGGATTTGGTTTTACTGAAATCACTGCTTCTTATGACGAGTTAAAGGCAAAACACATAAGAATTGATGGCACAGTTTCGGATAGTTTTGTTATAAAACGTTCCTGTGGAGTGCCAACGCCAAAAAATTTGAATGCTGTGCCATTTGCTAAAGGAATTTCTTTGCATTGGGGTCCTGTTGATTACTCAAAACTTGCAGGCTATTCAATTTACAGAGGCACATCTCCGGGGGGAGAGGATTTTGCAAACCCAATTGCAACGGTTGATAAAAATACAACGAGTTATAAAGACACTTCTGTTGAAATAGGTAAAAAGTACTACTACGTTGTTAAGGCATTTGACAACGGAAACCCTCCAGATTATTCGGCGCCTTCAAATGAGGTAGAAGCAGAGATCGCTGATAATACACCGCCAGTTGTTAAAATTGTTAGTCCTCAAGATGGAGAAACGGTAAACGAACAGTACCTCACGATAAAAGGAAGTGTATATGACGAAGGTTCAGGAATAAAAGATGTTTTTATAAACGGAAATATTACAATCCTTGATAAAGACGGAAATTTTGAAACATCAGTTAGTTTACACAAAGGCGAAAACACAATAACAATTGTTGCAACAGACAAAGCAGGCAATAAAACAACAAAAACGATAACAGTGATATATAAACCTCAAATAGTAATTACGCTTAAGCCCAATAATCCCTATATGACAGTAAACGGAGTTGAAAAAGAAATCGATCCAGGCAGAGGCACAAAACCCGTAATAATACCTGAATGGGGAAGAACGGTTGTACCTATCCGTGCAATAGTTGAAGCATTAGGTGGAACAATACAGTGGGACGGAAAAGAAAGAAAAGTTACAATACTCTTTAACGATACAACAATAGAACTCTGGATAGATAAACCTCAGGCAAGAGTAAACGGAGAAATGAAATGGATAGATCCTAAAAATCACAATGTAAAACCTATCATAATAAACGATAGAACAATGCTACCATTAAGATTTGTTGCTGAAAACTTAGGCTGCACTGTTAACTGGGATCCAGCAACAAGAACAATTACCATTACTTACACTCCTTCACCGTAAACAGTAAACTGCATCAAATAGAAACATATCCATCACTCAAGGCGGGCAAACAGCCCGCCTATTTTTTACTTCTGCAAACTAACATTAAATATCTTCTCAATATTCACGTTTCCCTACTTAAATCATATAACCATAAATTAACCATAAATCTATATTCCTGATCATATCTATTCTGCTTCTATAACTCTCATCATAAAATCACACTAAACCATGCTCAATCCATAAAAAGCATTGTTTTACTTTAACTTCTTCATCTTCACATTACATAAACCTCATTCTTAACATATATTTTTCATTTATCCCTTATTAATACTGTATCCATTAAACTATACCGTAGGTGAAGCGTAAACACCCC
>Ga0256914_1000849_pt1 | contig 29447 bp, 26 predicted proteins | sample HulkmetaG_FD_191571 | JGI IMG/M metagenome (GOLD analysis project Ga0256914, IMG submission 191571) | Hydrothermal chimney microbial communities from Main Endeavour vent field at the Juan de Fuca Ridge, Pacific Ocean - Hulk | ecosystem: Environmental > Aquatic > Marine > Hydrothermal vents ... | reverse complement strand
ATTCCGCCACAATCACTGTTCGTCTAACTTCATCAGCTTGATTTCCGGCGCTATCCGAAACATTGTAAGTAACGGTATAGATTCCGGCTACGCTGGTATCAACAGGATTATTGACTATGATTCTATCAGTAATATCACCATCAACATTATCAGTAGCAGTTGCTCCGGCATCTATGTAAGTAGCGCCGAATTCAAGATTAACAGTCTCTTCTCCGAGTAGGGTGATAACCGGTTTTTCGGTGTCAACAATATTTACCGTTCTAGTTAAAGTAGTGGTGTTACCAGAACTATCAGTAACAGTATAAGTTATGATGTAAGTTCCAATAACTGCAGTATTAACAGTTCCAGTTATTTGAATTTCGGAAGTTAAATCTCCATCCTCAGTGTCGGTAGCGGTAGCTCCTGGTTCAGTGTAAGTACCACCAACAGAAACAGTCATTGGGTTATCACCAACCAATGTAATCACTGGTGAATTACCCGGTACTACATTAACCGTTCTGGTAATTTGAGTGGCTGAATTTCCAGCTAAGTCCTGAGCATTGTAAGTAATAGTGTAAGTTCCGATGGTAGTGGTGTCAACTGTATCCCCGGCAATAACAACCGTACAATTTCCATCTATGTTATCGATACATGTGGCACCTTGCTCAAAATAAGTTTCTCCTACCACTAAATCAACTGTTGCTTCTCCGTTAAGAGTGAGAATAGGAGCGGTTGTATCAACTATGAATTCACTTAATAATAAATCATTGGAAAAATTACCGTATTCGTCCACCATACTTACCAAACAATCCCCATACACACCATCACTTAAATTGGTAAATTGAAATGTATTTTCCCCTTCTTGAATGGTGTTCGGCATCCCTAAGCTTTCAGCGCAACTACCACCAAAAACAACATCTCCAGATTTAGTGGCATGGATGGTAAAGCTAATTGGCAAAGAAGAGTTGATTGCCGGCGGAGGAGTAACTTCGGTTAAAACCGGCTTAACCATGGAATGTAGAGCATTAAAAGCATTAATGCGTTTTCCGCTAGCTATTTTACCACTTAAACTTTCCAAATCATCTCCGGTATTCAAAATGATCTCCTTTACTTCATAATCGGAAAGGTTGGGATTCTGATTCCAGATTAAAGCCGCCAAACCGGAAACATGGGGAGTGGCCATAGAAGTACCGGCATACCAATCATAATCAGCAAAACTTGGATTGTGAGGGTAAATTGTCATGGCATATATATCCAAAAAGTCAAGATAACATCCTTTTCCAACCAAGGCATCGTCATCAGAAATCCATTGCAATCTTATAGTGAAATTATCGGTCAAATATTCATCAGAAATATAATATTTTCTTATTGCCCAAGGGGAAAATCCTTCCGGATCATCAAATTCATCTTCCAATGAATACTCATCCAATTTAGCTATTTCCGTAAAATTAATTCCGTCGGCGCTGATTTGTAAAGAAAGATAATCGTTCCAGTTAACACTATCATACTCTGTGTCGCACTCCAAACCCATCTCAATTATCCCTTCATCCTTCCCACTTAAGTCATATTTGGGAAAATTGAATGTTACTATTTCATTTGGCAAGTAATTGCCATCAACATCAAAATGTCCACCGACTAAAGATTCATCTCCATCACTATCATTCAAAATTCTCCAACCATCTGTCGGCTCCAAAATGTATCTATCTAATCCGTTATCAAATTCTTCGCTAGAAATTGTTTCGTAAGAAATATTACCTTCGATTACCGTACTGTAAATACTCACTCCGGGGGCGGCAACATCAACAGACCTATTTCCATAATTTGAAAAATCAGCCAAATTATCATTACGATCCGTTGCGGCAACGGCAATTATGTTATCCAGGTCATAAGAAGCGGGATATTGAGGGGTGGTATCATTATCATCTCCCTCGCCATCACCGCCACCGTTACCGGCCGCGGCAATCAATATTCCCCCTTTATATCCAAAATATTCAATAGCCTCCTTTTCCAATGGATCGTTATAATCTCCACCATAGCTGGCATTGATAATTTTCGCTCCGTTATCAGCGGCAAAATATATACTTTTAATAATGGCTTCCGAATTTAAAACCGATTCCCCATTTACCATCCGATCGGCTTTCAAAGCCATGATTCGCACATCCGGACTAACCCCGACTATACCTTCGTTATTATTATGGGTAGCGGCAATTGTGCCGGCAACATGAGTACCGTGAGCAGATAATTCCGGATAAGGATCGTTATCATCATTGGCAAAATCATAACCATGATTGGGACACCCAACCGTTACTCCGTTAATAACACAAGAATTTCCGTCCCACATTTGATTAACCAAATCAGGATGATCATACATTACTCCCGTGTCAATGACTGCCACTATTACCGACTCTTGACTGTCAAAGATCTCCAATGCCTCCGGTAAATCAATATCTGCGTCAACCGTACCATTTTCTTGTCCCGTATTATTCAATCCCCATAGCTTATCAATGTCCGGATCGTTTGTGTTAAAATTGTATAATTTACGCAAGTAATTAGCTCCAACATACTCAACGGAAGGGTCTTTTTTTAATTCGGCTATTTTTTTCTCAACACTTTCTTCGTCTTTAATCTTCAAAACAGCAACATTTGCTTTGGAGATACGATCTTTTATTTTTAGATTTTGTTTTGCAAGTTGCGCTGAAATTTTTCCATCATCACTTTTTAGACTAACGGCATCTTTTTTATATTTAACCAAAATCTCTCCTTTGACTGCCTCTTTACCATAAACTAATTCCGTCTCGATTTTTGTATCGGACTCATCCACATTTTGAGGATTGTTTACACTTTCAGATGAAAAAACTTCCTTCGGAGATTGTTTCTTGTCCTCTTTTTCTGTTTTGTTGTTTTTTCTTGAATTACTTTCACGCTTCTTCTTGGTGAATTTATCGTTGTTATCAGAACTATTCTGACTACCGGTTTCTAAACTTTCCACAATTGAAACGGAAGAGTCCCTTTCATCTCCCGAATTAGTAATTTCGTCCGCTGTTTGATTGGCTGTGGTTTTCGTCACAATATCGGCTTCAGACTTCAAAGAAAAGAAAATCCCAAGTCCAAAAACTACAATAACTGAAAGAATCACCAATAGAAAAATACTTTTCTTCTCGGTTTGTTTGGTTAGTTTGTTCATAAATTTTTAATTTAAAAATTAACCCCCGTTTTGAAATTAAGGTCATATTATAACATATTTCATCGTAAATGTCAAGCATTTTGCAGTTAGACAAATAGTGGGGAATATGTTATCATATCATTATTAAGACTAACTTTTAATAAAAAAATGAATAAAGAAAAAAGAAAAAAAGTTATTATTGTTGGCGGAGGGCCGGCCGGACTTACAGCCTCCATTTATTTATCTCGATACAAAATGGAGCATTTAATCCTTGCTCAAGAAGTGGGGGGATTTATGAACGAAACTCACAAAATAGATAATTACCCCGGATTTATTTCCATTCCCGGCCATGAATTAGCGCAGAAAATGGGTGAACACGCCAAGTCTCTCGGAGCGGAGATTTTACCAAAAGAAGTAGTAAAAATAACCAAAGAAGAAGATGGATTTAAATTGGTGACGGTTGACAAAGAAGAGTTTCACGCTGAAAATGTGATTTATGCCGTGGGTACGATTAGCAACAAACTTGGCGTACCGGGAGAAAAAGAATTAAAAGGAAAGGGTGTTTCTTATTGTGCTACTTGTGACGGACCTTTCTTTAAAAATAAGGAGGCGGTTGTTGTCGGTGGTGGGAATTCAGCGGCGGTAGCGGTTTTTATCTTGGCTAAACATGCTAATAAAGTAACCTTGATTCATCGAGGGGATTTACCAACTTGTGAGCCGAGTTACATTGAGGAAATGAAAAACAATGAAAAGATTCATTTAATTCCCAATGCTAATGTGAAGGAAATTAAAGGAGAAAATACTGTAGAAAAGGTTATACTGGATGTTGAAGTTGATGGTAGTAAAGAATATAAAACGGACGGAGTTTTTGTGGAAATTGGTTCCGGACCGAATACAAAACCGTTAACGGAGCTGGGAGTAGAGCTAAATGAAAAGGGATATGTTAAAGTCGCTCCGGATCAGGTTACTAATGTTGATAATTTTTATGCTGTTGGAGATATTTCCACCAATTCTAACGGATTTCGTCAAATCATTACCGCCGGAGCGGAAGGAGCAATCGCCGCTATTGCAGTTTTTGAAAAAGAGCGAAAAAAATAAGTTCTTAGGAAATTTTTAGAAGAACGGTCATTAACAAAATCGAGAACTGAAGGGAGGATTAATTAACAGAAGAAATCTCAGGGAATTATTTGGAGAAATTCCTTTAATATACCTTCTCAAGCCGGTTTATCTTTGTCAGTTGAAAAAAGAGAATTTATAAATGAACCAGTTGTTATAAAAAATAGAAATTATGACTGGTTTAAACTTTTTGCCAAGAAAGATATTTCTAAAATTGGTTAACAATTTAATAACATAGGATCAGAATTAATTCTTAAAATAAAAAAATGAATTCATTGAAAATAAGCGAGGGAGGGAAATTGGAAATAAAAAGCAAAATAAAAGTCACCAAAGACAACATTTCTAATGTTTACACTCCAGGAGTGGCTCAAGTGGTTAAAGCGGTTGTTAAAAGTAAAAAAAATATCAATAAGTACACTTGGCGAAAAAATTTAGTGGCGGTGATTAGCGATGGTAGCGCGGTTTTGGGATTGGGAAATCAGGGAGCGGTTGGAGCTTTACCGGTTATGGAAGCAAAATCGGTTTTATTTAAAGAATTGGGAGGAGTAGAAGCAATTCCCATTGTCTTGGAGACTCAAGATACGGAAGAAATTATTGAAACCATTAAAAGAATTTCTCCCAGTTTTGGTGGAATAAACTTGGAAGATATTTCCGCTCCCCGTTGCTTTGAAATTGAAGAAAGGTTGCGAGCGGAATTAGACATTCCTGTGTTTCACGATGATCAACACGGAGCAGCCATTGCGATTTTGGCCGGACTAATAAACGCCTGTCGCGTAGCGGAAAAAGATTTGAAAACAGCCAATATTGTTGTCTCCGGAGCGGGAGCGGCCGGAGTGGCAACAATTCGACTTTTGCATGCTTACGGTTGTCAGGGGTTGGCTCTTTTTGACTCTCGTGGTGGAATATGTAAAACTTGCGCCAACCCAACCAAAGAAAAAGAAGAAATAGCCAGAATGAATAACTTGGACAACCCAAGTAAAACAATGAGAGAAGCAATGATCGGTGCGGATATCTTTATCGGTTTGTCAGTTGGAAATTTATTGGAAAGAGAAGATATTGAGAGTATGAATGAAAAACCAATCGTTTTCGCCTTAGCAAATCCGATACCGGAAATATCACCAAAAGAAGCACAAGCAGGCGGAGCATTTATTATCGGCACCGGACGAAGTGACTTCCCTAACCAAATTAATAATGCTTTGGTTTTTCCCGGAGTTTTCAAAGGGCTTTTGGAAAAAGGAAAAAAGGAAATAACTATGAATACGGAAATCAGAATAGCCGAAGTCATAGCCGGTTTAATAAAAAAACCAACCAAAAACAATTTACTTCCGACTGTTACCAACAAACAAGTCCCGAAAGCGGTAGCTCGAGTGATTTAGAGTAAGGCAAATATTTTAATCATAGTAGATAATATTTCTTCAGGAAAATCACAAAAAGAACCGTTGCCGGTTCTTTTTAGAATAAAAGAGTATTAAAACTGACTATTTTGAGGCTTTAACTTGAACAAAAGTTCGTTTATCAAGTCTTCCGGTAAATAATTTTACCTTTTTAGTCAAAAATTCAACCGTTCCTTCCGTCAAAGCAATAATCGTATCATCAGCGGTTCTCTTAGCATTTTTACCGGCCCTAAACTTGGTTCCCCGTTGCTTAACCAAAATTTGTCCGGCTTTTACCACCTGTCCGCCAAATCTTTTAACGCCCAAATATTTAGGTTTGGAATCGCGACCATTATCGGTTGAACCACCAGCCTTTCTATGTGCCATACTTTTAAAAATTACTATTTACTTTTTGAAAAACCTGTGTTACATTTGTATAGGTTTAACCCCAATACAAGACAGAGTCATTTTAACAAATTTTTGAATTTATGTCAACTGTAACCGACAAGAAGAAAAAAAGTATCCGGAATCGGCAAATCCTTCTATTGTTTACAATAGGAATATTGAGTTTTTTTATTGGTTGGCAAACAGCCGGAATTAAAAAACAAAACAATACAATCGTAAAGGTTTTTGCCAATGATTTGAAAGACGCCAACCCAAGAGAAGAAAGGATTAATTTGGCGCTGTCGGCACTGAAGAATCAAGGAATTGATTTAAAGTTGTCTAAAAACGACGAATCGAAAGATCCAAAAAACTTAAAACAAAAAGAGGAAAAAGAAAGTTGTTTATTTATTGCCTCCCGTAAATCACACAAATATCATACAGCGGATTGCAAATACGGGAAAAAGATTAAACCAAATAATAAAGTATGCTTTAAATCAATGGAAGAGGCGAAAAATAAAGGTTTTATTCCCGCCAAAGGATGTCTCGGAAGACAATCGGATTAATTTAATCGGTTGTTTTTTAATTTTTAATTACATAATTTCACAAAAAATGAAGAGGAAAAAAGATGAAAAAATAGTCATTATTTCACTGGGAGGATCGTTGATTTATCCCGAGGGAGGCTTGGCGATTAACTTTATTAAAGATTTCAAAAAGCTGATAGAAAAAGAAATCGAGAATGGCTATCGGTTTGTTATTATTACCGGAGGAGGGCGTTTGAGTAGGAATTATGTCAATGCGGTAACCAAGATAACTACCATTAATGACGAAGAACAAGATTGGCTGGGAATCCATGCTACCAGAATGAACGCTCATTTTATTAAAACGGTTTTCTTGGAATATGCTCAACCGAGAATAAATAAAAATCCTCGCACCAAAGAAGATCTTTGGAAACACTTTGAAAATGGAGAAAAAGTAATGATTGCAGCCGGTTGGCGACCGGGTTGGTCAACTGACTATGTGGCAACGATTTTAGCGGAAAGATTTGGATCAAAAAAATTAATCAACCTTTCTAATATTGAATATATTTACGATAAAGATCCGAATAAGTTTAAAGATGCTGAAAAAATAGAAAAAATTACTTGGAGTGATTTTCGAAAAATAGTTGGGGATAAATGGAGTCCCAATTTAAGCGCTCCTTTTGATCCGATTGCCTCCAAGCTGGCTCAGAAAAATAAAATGGAAGTAGCAATCATCGGCGGAAACGATTTAACAAATGTTTCCAAATACCTTGCCGGTGAAGATTTTGTAGGTAGCGTAATTAAAGGTCAATAATTTAAATTCTTAATAACTGTGAAAGATGCAAGTAGATAGATATGGGGAGGGACCATTTTCAGATAACAATTTACTAAATGAATTGCATCGGATAGTATCTGAAAAACTAACCGGTGACAATTACCAAGGACGTAGAAAGGAGTTAAAAGATCATCTTCAACGAAAAATTTCCAACCGACGGAAAGAATACCCACCTACAATAAATAAAATTGAATTGTTAGCTTTCCAAAATATTATCGAAAGAGCTATCAAAGAACCGGATATATGGAAAAAAATTAAAGCCTATTTACCTAATCCAAATATACCATTAATTGCCCTGGCTCACTCGTTAGATTTATTATTGTCCGGCAAAAAAAATAGCGAAGATCTTTGCAGAGAATATCTTCAAGATATTAAATCCGCTTGGATGCAAGAAATTGTCGACAACCTCACCAAAGAAGGGCTTACATCCGAAATGATCTTTCATCAATTAAATGTTTTTTGCAAAGAAATATTTTTTGCAGCCGGCAATCTATTAAATGCGCAGTCAGATCTAGAATTACTCGCGGTGATACATCTAATGATAGCCATAATTCAACAAAATATCGGGGAACATAAAAAAAGGGTTCTTTTATTTGATAAATTATTGTGTATTTTGGAAACAGGTAACGATACAAGGCAAAAAGTATTACAAGTTTTACGAGTAGCCTTTCAAATCAGAACAATAAAATCTATAGCCGGTACAGATAAATATGAAAAAGAATACGGAAGAATAAGAGCAAATTATGATTTTTTCACAAGTATGGTATTAACAACAAATCAACATATGTTAAAAAAGTTAAAAAATACTTCAGATGAAGATTTGTATAGAAATTATCTGGAACATAGTCAACTTCCATCGTATTATAAAGATTTCATAGAAAATTTATTCTATAGTTACCAGCGAATGGGCTTCCGTGCTTTTGGCGTATTTTTAAGAATAGGGGATGTATTATTTAAAATTAGAAAATTAGAGGGTGAACAATTTTAATTTTTTAGGAATATATTCCCATGACATATAATTTAAATCTTGGTTTTCTGATTTGATAAACATATAGCAGGTGAAAATTTGTCTAATATTCAAGATTTATTATTTTCCAGTTTAGGAGCTATGAAGTAAATCCTCACAACAATAGGGGGGATTGGGATTTTAAAATTAACAATAATAGTGGAATTTGTTGTTAGTGTTTCAGGAAACGACCAAACGATGGAAGTGAAAATTATGATGGTGGATGGAATGTATAAGTTAAGTTAACCGGAGCGATAAATAGCCTATAATAATAAAAAATAGCTAAGTAACGGTAAGTAATAGATGATAAGTGAACAATGAGTGGTAATAAGTAAACAGTAGGTGGTAAAACAAAAACACATTTTCGTTAGTAGTAGGTAGTAGTAGGTAGTAATAGGTAGTAAATAGAATAATATGAGGTAGTAAATAGAATAATATGGTGATTAATACAGCGTCGCACAATATATCTTTTGCGACACTATACCTTTTTTAAAAGATATTTCTAAACCAAAAATAAAAAACATGATAACTAAATATTAAAGGTAATTCAATCAATTCAATAAATCAATCCCAAGAAAGCCACCTTTCAGCGCTATTAGACCTTCTAATAAAAATTAACAAAACTTATTTCAATTATTGTTTTAAATATATTTTTCAGTATATATGTTCAATAATTAAATTCATAAACCCGACTAAAACCCGATTAGATAAACAGCTGATTTACGAAAAATCAATTTTAAGCATTTCAAAGAAAGTCACCGGTACCTACCTACCGGCGACTATTCTTAAAAACACCCCCAAAAATAGTTCCGAAGAATTTCTTGCTGGCTGATCATTAAACGGACTATTAAAATAACTTTTTTATTATGAATTTTAATAATTTAAATAAAAAAATCTAAAATCTGACTTCTAATTTTTTAATTTAAAAATATCAAAAAATATTTTCAATAATTATAAAAAACAATAAAAACCAAAAAGATAAAAAAATAAATTGGTAAAATTTCAATAAAATTTCGTCAAATGAACACCAAATAAACCAAAACCCCCTATCAAAAATATTTTTGATAGGGGGTTTAAAAAAGAGTCCTTTTCTGTTTTTTTATTTATTAAAGAGTGTCTGATTATTCATAAATAAGCATTTGATCAATTGTCACCCCACTTTTATAAATAGACGAAATCAATTTCTTGCTGGTTTTTAAGTAAATATTTGCTCCAAACAAAGGATCATGCACAACATATTTACCCTTTTTGTCCTTATGGTGAATAACAACATAATGACCCGCCCCACTGCGCGATCTAATGAAGACAATTACCGGATTTTTTTTCTTGATCGCCTTGTCAACTTTTTTCCAACTAATATTACCGTGAGTTCGACCGGAAGTTAAATGTAATCCTTTCCATTCATTGGGCCAAACAATTAAATCTTGATAAAACATCGGTTTTTTAGCTAACGAACCCGGTTTTATTTTTTTGCCATGTTTAGTGAAAACCATCGCCAAAGCAGTTACCGCGCAACCATAATCTTTCATAATGGTTCGCGAAAAACCGATAGTGGTCTGCGCCCAACGGGGATCATCTTGAGCATAGTACCAAGAAGTGTCCGCCAGTCCGGTTTTCGGTTTTTTTGCTTTAGCCTTTATTTCCGCTATGGAATCCATCGTTGTCTCTGACAATCCGGCCAAACTAACCAAATTCCGCTTTTGTTGTTCGATACGATTTAACAAATCTAAATACTTTCTTTCATCACCCTTAATTCTCACCAAAAAATCTTCCTTGATTTTTTTCTGCTCTTCCAGTATTTGCTTTTCTTCACTCAACTTCTGCTTGCTTTGAAGAATATTTTTCTTTGCCTCCTCAATCTTTTCACTTTTAGATAAGATACTTTCCTTAACCTTTTTAATCTCTGCCAGCTTTTGATTTATTTCTTCAATGATTTTATTCAAATAATCAGTTTGATTTAAAACAAGATCAAAATCATTGTCACCGGAAAGTAAAGACAACTTGGCGGTACGATCACTTTCTTCATATAAGATAAAAATCTTTTTTAAATCCTTTTTTAATCTGGCAACCTCATCTTCTTTTTTCCTTAGATCATCTGACAATTTTTTCAACTCCAGCTCATTTCGTTGATATTCTTTGGTAATGTTTTCCAGATTTTCCTCAGTCTTACTAACCTTAAAATCAAAAATTCGCAATTGATTTGTCAGAATATTTTTCTGCTGAGAAGTGTCTTTTAACTTTTTCTCAACAACCCTTTTGTATTTATCCAGTTTCTCTTGGGTTTCTGCTTTTTCTATCTTTTCAGGATTAACAATGGTTGCCCAAACACTATTTCCGGAAAAAGAAAAAAAGACTCCCCCCCAAAAAATCACCAAGAATAATACAACAACCAATTTTCGCAAAAATGCCATAATCATCCTCCTAAAATTTACCTCTATTTATTAACAATTTTAGTATAACATTTAGAGAATTTTTGTCCACTTTCAATTTTCATGTTATTATATAACTCGTCAGTTCTTAATAATAATAATTTAAAAGAAAACAAATATGCAAGATCCTCAAGAGATTTTTGACGAAATCCAAGAAAAAAAGAAAAGAAAAAAAGAAATTGCTAAAATATTTCGCGACACCCTTTCTCAAGACAGCGAATATCAAGAAAATGAAGAAAAATTGAAAGAATTAAGAGAAAAACAAAAGGCAATTAAACTAAGAGTACAAGAAGAATTGGGAGAAACCTGGACAGAACACGAAGCATTAACTATGGAATTAAAAGATTTGGAACAGATATTGACTGATGTTATTCTTTCCAGCATTATGGAGGGTCAGTCAATACAAGTTCGCGACCAATGGGACACTCTTTACGAACCGGTGTACAAAATAGTGTTAAAAAAAGCAAAATAAAAGTCGCCTTGAGAAAAATTGGAAATTAAGAAGAGGTATTTGACAGATACCGATCCAACTCCACCACCGCATCCAGTAATGCTTGGCGTACTCCCTGGATGGTTTTCGGTTGGTTGAGATTGGGGATATTTGTTTCACCTTTGTTTAGCATTGATAAATAATTTCGCCATTTGAGTTGGAAGTTGTTTATCTTTAAAAAGAGTGGATGCTAATGCATTGTCCAGAGAGGTCTCCTTTTTTCTTTCCAATTTTTCAAAAACAGTTCGCAAAAAATCACCGGCAATTTGCCTGGGAAATCTTTCCAAAAATATCGGTGTTTCCAAAAGACCCTCTCTCTCCCTACAATCTGCGCTTTTCATCTTTCAAATACTAAAAATTTTATTTCTTTAAACCATTTTCTATTCTTAACAAAGTTTCTTCTCTCCCCAAAACCCAAGCCACTTCAAATGGCGAAGGAGATTTTTGTTGACCGGTCAGAACCCAACGCAAAGGAAAAAGATAATCACCCCGCTTTTCTCCGGCTAAAGCCAATAATTTTTCCTGAATATTATTCACAGTCCAATTTTCTCCTTCAATACTCTCCAAAACCCGACTGGTTTCTTTTAGGAGTTTCAAGGTTTCTTCCACGGAATTATCTTTCCAACAAATATCAGCCGGTTCATACTCTAAATCTTCGGCCCTCCGGAAGAAAAATTGATTTTCCACCCCGATCTCCGTCAGTTTACTTAGGCGTTCTTGTTCAACAGTTAATACCTTTTTTACATAATTCATCAACTCTTCTGTTGACAAATTATTTTGTTCTTGAAATCGTTGGTAAAAATCTTGTTTCTCTAAAAATTCTTTGCCCCTTTCGTACAAATCGTCAATACTCATTTTTTTAATATGTTGGTTGCTAATCCAAGCCAACCGATCCAAGTCAAAAACCCCACCGGCTTTGTTCATTTTTTTAATATCAAATTGAGCAACCAACTCCTCCATTGTGAAAATTTCTTGCTCTGTTTTTGGATTCCAGCCAAGTAAGGCAATAAAATTTATAATCGCTTCCGCCGGATACCCTTCCTCTTTAAAATCTCTCACACTGACACTTCCCTCCCGCTTAGAGAGTTTCTTACGATTCTTATTTAAAATATTTGCCATATGCACAAACTTTGGCATCTCTTTTTCCCAACCTAAAGCCCGGTACAATAAAACATGTTTTGGTGTGCTCGGCAACCATTCCGCTCCTCGAAAAATATGGGAAATTTTCATCAAATAATCATCTACCACCACCGCCAAATGATAAGTCGGAAAACCATCAGATTTCATAATAATTTGATCATCAATAGTTTCATTGTCAACAGTAATTTTTCCAAAAACTTCATCAGTAAATTCTGTTCTTCCCTTTGGCACTTTAAAACGAACTACATATTTTTCCCCTGCTTCAATTTTTGCTTGAACTTCAGCCGGACTTAAATTTAAACAATGGCGATCATATCGAGGAGCTTCTTTTCTGGCTTGCTGTTTTTCTCTAAGAGCGCTCAAGCGTTCCGCCGAACAAAAACAATAATAGGCCTTTTTTTCTTCAAGTAACTTGTCAACATATTTTTTGTAAATATCCAGTCGTTTTGACTGAATGTAGGGGCCATAATCACCCTTCTCAACAATCTTTCCATCTTTGCTCAAAACAACACCTTCATCGGGAATAACTCCGGCCCATTGCAATGATTCCACCAATCTTTTCTCCGCACCTTGCACCAATCTTTTTTGATCAGTATCTTCAATCCTCAAAAGAAAAGCGCCATCATTTTGCTTAGCCAGTAAATAACAACTAAGAGCTGTTCTCAGTCCGCCAATGTGCAACTCACCGGTTGGGGATGGCGCAAAACGAGTGCGAATTTTTTTTGTTTTTGGCATAATATTTATTTAAATTACAAAGATACTTAATAAATTATAACACAAGAAGGATGATTAATGAAACGAAAAACTCGGAACAAATCTGTATTATTCGACTGATAATACATTCGAAACAATCCCAATCATTATTATTTTCGTCTTATTGTATATCCATATAAAATATCAATCTATTCAACAGACTGGAGCCAAAGGGTTTAAAGATGTGTCTATACGAAAGTCCTTCATAGGAAGGAAAACTATTCTCTTGAAAATACTCTACTAATTCTCTGGTAACAATTCTTTTTTGAGGACCTTCACCACTAAAATCAAAATAATTATAAGTATCATATACATCCTTAAATACAACCAGAGAATGCAGTAATGAAGAACCTCTGTGAGTATATCTATTATTTGGATTACATGCAATAATCTGCCAAAGGTAAAAAGAACCACTTTGGTCTGGATTATCAATCTTCGGAAACGATGAATTAGACAACTTCTTTTTATCCTTTATTCTCAAAGGTTGAAATTCATCCATTTGCCCCCCAAAAAAAATATCTGTGTTAAAAATATAATTGGGCGATGCGAATTTTTGAATACAAGAAATTTCCAATTTATCACGAAACAAATAAACCATTAGCCAAAAGCTAAATGTCTTCCTATCATACAAACGAGGAAGCATGTCAATTAACAGTTTTGTCTTGTCATCATATTTCTCGCTTACTCCTTGTTCTCTTGTTATACCCCCCAACAAATCCAATTCTTTCTGAAGTTCTGGAGAAACAAGATTGGGAGCCACCACATCTCTTATGGCTTTGCGAAGAAAGCTCGCCGAGCGATTAAATAATCTCATAATTATTATTTAAAACTTATTTAATATTCAAAAAAAACCAACACTCCTCTTGAAAATTTGAATAAAAGCTTCAATCATCAAAAAATCAAATGAAAATGTGGAATTTCTATCTTTTTTTTACTTTTGACGACTTATAAATCTCCGGTTTATAGGGCTTTATCCTTTCAACAACCGGATTTTTGAGTATATCACAACTATCCCAAAAAAGCAAGTCTTTTTGGTCTATTTCTTGATCGTAACCAAGACAAATAATATCCGGTTTTTCTTCTTTTAAAAGAAGGTGTCTCTGAGAAAAATCATTCTTGCCTAAAATAACTTTGCCGGAAATAGCAGTTTTCTTTAACCATCGTTCAACTTTTTCTCGCCTCAAATCCTCTTTATCAACCGGCAAAGATCCCTTTCTGTTTTTCACGTTCTCATCTCTGGCTACAACCACTACCAAAAAATCACCTCTTTGAGAAGCTTCTTTTAAAAAAAATTTATGACCGGGGTGAAAGAGGTCAAAAACACCAAAAACCATTACCTTCTTTGACTTTCTTTTTTTCATCTCATTAAAAAATTTTAAGATTAGGAACAAGATTTATCTTCACTAAGTAATCGAAAAATTTTATCAATACTCAAATTTCTTTCTGACAAATAATTATCTACCTCCAAAATTTTTATTTCCGGAATATTCCTTTTGACTTCCCTATTCTCATCAAATCTTTTATTGTAATTATCATTGATAAAAATTATCTTTTTCCCTCGATTATTTTTGACAAATTTTTTTAAAAAATCAAGTTTATTGTCTAAGGTAAAAACGACTCTGTCAAAAAGATAATATATTCCGGAAGATTTCACCTTCTCTTTTTGAAAAGCTATGTCACCAAAAGAAAGAAGAACCTTTTTGACTTCTATCTTTTTTAAAAAATCTACCACCCCCGGAAAAACATAATCTGAACTGTTTTTTTTCAAGAAATTATCCAAGTCCTTATTCTTTTTTCTATATTCTTTCCAAATGACTTCACTAACAATATTTTTATCACCAGCAATCAACCGACCAAGATCCTCTCTGAATTTTTTCGCATTAAAAAGAGTGTGATCAAAATCAAAAATGTAAATACATTTCTTTTTCATAAAATTTGAAAATTTATTTTTATTTTTCAAATATTTTCAGACAAGTAAATCCAGTCAACTTCTTCCGGTGAATATCGCCCCGCAACTTTAGTGCGATCCAAAACAAGTTTTTTTGTCTGTTCCAAAACAAGGCGCAACTCCTCCAGAGAAAAATTCTTTTTATTTACCAACAAAGCCGTCGGTCCAACTATCTCCTTTAACTCCAACAAAACATCATTTGCTCGAGCCAGCTTTTTCAATTCCTCATTTTCCAAGAAATTTCTTCCCAAAACCAAGTGAATGGCGTATTCCTTTTCACTGTTCAAATCCTCCCCTTTTAAATCAAGCCAATAATGACGTCCTATTCTCAAAAGTTGAAAATCGTTTTTTTGTGGCAAAGGATCATTATCCAACAACTTCTTCGCTTTTTTTCCAAACTCCTCTTCCGTCAAACGACAACCTCCGGCCGGAGAAGGGAAATATTCCACTCCAAACTCTTTTGCTAATTGTAATTGCCTCTGCCTGCTTCGCCCGGAAATATCCAGCAATCCTTCCCGTTGAACAATCCCTTTTTTTTCATAAATCGTTTCCGGTAATAAACGAGCGCTTAAAGGCCTAAGAATTTGTTTTTCCAAGCCGGCTACCTTCTCCACCCGTTGCAAAGCATTTCTATTCTGCGAAAATGGTCTTTGGCCTAAGACCTCTCCGGTGGCAATCAAATCAAAACCCTCTTCTTCCGCCACCTCTTTCGCCACCCTGAACATCAAACCATGACAATCAATACAAGGATTCAGTGCTTTTCCGTAACCGCAAGTCGGTTTCTTAACTACTGCCAACTGTCTTTTGGAAATATCTTTTTTAATTAAAGGTATTTCCATGAGCCTGGCTGTTCGTTCAGCCTCCTTAGTATCAAAAAAATAACTGGAATAAGATAAAGCTGTCACCGACAACTCCTGCTTCTCCAAAATTTTCACCGCTAAAATTGAATCCAACCCTCCTGAATAAACAACTAACGCTTTTTTCATTTACTTTAAAATTATTTATTCTTCACAAGCTTTACTTGTGAAGAATTATGCCAATTTTATTTACATAAATTATTAACTTTCTGCCATTCGGTGTCAACAGTCTGTTGGATTATTTGAAATATTTTTTCTTTATTTTTATTTTTAAAAAGATGCTTGAACCGTCCTTGAGTTTTGTAAAATTCTTCCACGGGAATTTTTTCTTTCGGTTTATAATTCAACTTATAATTTCCATTTTCGTATTCATACAATGGCCAAAAGTTTGTTTCTGTCCCCAACTTGGCAATATTAATCGTTTGAGATTCCGGATATTTCCAAAGAGGAACACAGGGAGAAAATACTAATAAAAAGGAGGGTCCTTTGGTAGACAAGGCTTTTTTGACCTTTCGTTCAAAATCTGCTAAAAAACCGACATTGGCCGTCGCCGCATAAGCCGGACGATGAGCGGTAACAATTTTCATCAAATCCTTGCGTCTAATACTTTTTCCAATAGACTCTTTTCCGGCGGGAGTAGTTTGAGTACTGGCTCCCAAGGGAGTGGCTCCACTTCGCTGATGACCGGTATTCATATAACCCTCGTTGTCGTAAGTCACAAACAGAAAATCATGTCCCCTTTCCAACGCTCCGGACAATGCTTGCAAACCAATATCATAACTCCCTCCATCACCGGCAAAAGCAATAAATTTTGGTTTTTTTAATTTATCTTTCTCCACTCCTTTCGCGTAACCGCCCGTATTAGTCCGCGTTTGCTCTGTGTCAATCCGCGACTGTTTTGCGCTAAGAGCCCGCCAGGCTGTTTCAATTCCGGAAATAGTCGCTCCGGCATTTCCGAAGACACTGTGAATATAAGGAACTTTCCAGGAAGTATTGGGATAAATCGTAGATGTAACTTCCATACAACCGGTAGCTCCGGTAACCACCACCGGACCATCTACCAATCCCAGAACAGTACGGGCAATCAAACCAATTGGACAGCCGGCACAAGTGGTCATTGCTGAAACATTTTTTTGATCATTTAACATATTTTTGAAAAAATTAAATACCCACAACAACCATTCCGCCCAAATATAGCAAAGTCAACTCCACCTCATTATAACATCTTTTTTTAAAAAAATAAATAAAAAACAGATTGGCTTGATTTTCAAAGAAATCCTGTTAAAATTAAATTTGTCAAATAAATAACTTGAACGGAAACTTATTCTAAAAAATAAAATTAGCAAGAAATTTAGATTAAAAAAATGCAAAATACCATTTTAATCACCGGCGGAGCCGGATTTATCGGCTCAGCCGTAGCTGAAAAATTATTAGACAACGGCGAAAGGGTTATAATCGTTGACAACATTAATGACTCTTATGACCAACAACTAAAACGGGATCGATTAAAAAATTTGGAAGAAAATTCGGAATTAAACTCCCTGGTAATCGAAGAAATAGATATAACTGATTATCAAGGGATGAATAAGATATTCACCAACAATAAAATTCACAAAGTATTTCACGCCGCCGCCGAAAGCGATGTCCGGCAATCATTCATTAAGCCCTTTTCTTACGAACAAAACAATTTGCTGGGATTTTTAAATATACTGGAACTAATGCGTCATCACAATGTTAAAGATTTGGTTTTTTCCTCATCCAGTTCCGTATATGGAGCTAATAGCAAAACTCCGTTTTCCGAAAAAGACAAGACTGAAAAACCGATTTCACTCTATGGCGCCACCAAAAAATCAAATGAATTGATGGCATATACTTACCATCACCTTTTTGGATTAAATGTAACCGGGTTACGATTTTTCAGTGTTTACGGCCCTTGGAGTCGTCCGGATATGGCAATGTTGAAATTTGCTTTGAAGATGAAAAAAGGAGAAGAGATAGATATTTATAATAACGGAAGGATGAAAAGAGACTTTACCTACATCGATGATATCGTGCAAGGGGTAATATCCGCTCTTAACAACAGTTATCCTTTTGAAATATTCAATTTGGCCTACGGACGGTCGATTCAATTAATAAATTACATTTTTGAACTGGAAAAAGCAATGGGAATAAAAGCCAAAAAAAATTTTCTCCCATTGCAACCGGGAGAAATAGAAGAAGTCAGTGCTGATATTTCCAAAGCGCAAAAAATGCTCAACTACATTCCTCAAACACCGGTAGAAATAGGCGTGGAAAAATTTACAGAATGGTTCAAAGGATACTACGGAAAATAAAAGAACGACAAACAACTTTAAAACTCAATTTTCGTTTATCGATTTTCGTTGATTTATTTAATTGTGTCTTCCGAAAAAAAGAGCGGGAATGGTTTTCAATATTATCTTAACATCCCCCCAAAAAGACCAATTTTCAATGTAAAAAATATCCAACCGCACTTCTTCTTCAAAGGTTAAATCGCTTCTTCCGGAAACCTGCGCCATACCGGTAATTCCGGGCTTGATTGTTAAAACTCGCTTATCGTAATCACGATATTTTTTTACCTCCAACGGTTGATGGGGACGAGGTCCAACCAAACTCATTTCACCTTTTAAAACATTGAAAAATTGAGGCAATTCATCAATGGAATACCGCTCCAAAAAAGTTCCCACCTTTGTTTTCCGAGGGTCATTCTTTATCTTATACAAAGGACCCTTTTTGATAGACTTCTCTGCCACTAATTTTTCCAAATACTCCAGAGCTTTTTTATTATGATCTTCCGAATATTGCTTTCCATGACAATACTCATTTTTCATATAACGAAACTTATACAAATCAAAAGAACCTTTATGTCCCACACGCTCGTTTCTGAAAATAATCGGAAAACCGCTTTCCAAAAAAACCGCCAAACCGGCTAATAACATTATCGGTCCAAAGACAACAATTCCCACCAACGCCCCAACTATATCAAAAGCTCTTTTTATAATCTTACCCCAACCGTCCAGGGGGGTATTTTTTATTTCTATCAAAGGCTCTCCCAAAAAAATATTTACTTCAAAATTTGATGCCTGTAAAAGAGTGGGTAAATACTTAAAAACCAAACGATGGGTAAGACAATACTCCTTTAATTGCATCAATTCCCTCTTATCAATGCCGGGGGTACATTCAATTATTTCATCTATCCCTTTCAAGTGCCTAATCCTATCAATTCTAACCAAATCCACCTTTGGCAAATGACCAACCACCCTATACCCTAAAGCGGAATCTTTTTCAATGGCTCTTTTTACATTGGCGCAAAAATTACTTACCCCCACCAACAGCAAGCGATGTTTACCAATTCCTCTTGTACGCATCAAATACTTTTGTAAAATATTTAAAAATACCCTTCCCATAGACACAAACAAAAAGGCGAACCAGCCACCGGCCAAAATAACGAAACGGGAAGAAAAAACCTCCCTATTCAAGAAAAATAAAATAATAATGAAAGTAATTACAATCGCCGTCGCTCGAAAAATTTGATAAACTTGACCGGTTAAAGTTTGCGTGGTTTTAATTTTATACAAACCATCTATGGCATATGTAAAAACAAAAAAGAAAGCCACTAAGAAAAGAATTTTGGCATAATGCCCCTTAGAAATAATTTCCGATTCCGGCAGAGGATAAAGATTGATTAAATCAGACTGAAACCTCAAATAATAAACAAAAGCTCCCGCCAAAAGGATCATCAAATAATCCAACGGGACTTGTAAGGCACTAAAAAATAATTCTGATTTTTTCATCCCCTAAGTCTTAAATTTATTGAAGAAAGATAAATTTCTAAAATCAATCCCCCTTTATCATTATTATACACCAAATCCCAATATTAACAAAGACGCTCTCCGAGCATCTTCATTAACACTAAAAATCGCTCAAAACAAATAAGCCGGATTCTGTATCGGTATTCATTTATCTTCGTCAATTGTCACCAATTGACTTTAGCGATTCCCCTCTAAGTTGAATATAACTCAGAGATACGATCTTGCATCAAACAGGGTTTACCACTCAATTTATTCACCGGAGCAAATAAATTTCAAACTCATTGTTGCCAATAAGCGAGCGAAATTATCCGTTGAAAAACGAACGACCTTCCGCACTTTTCACCTTTCTCCAATTACAAAAATTGGATAGTATAGTCTCTGTGGCACTTTCCCTCAATAACCGTTACCGGTTATTTGATTGGCGTTACCAATTGTTTTTATGCAATTTTATGAACGATGTCCGGACTTTCCTCCTTAAAATTAAAAAATTTCAAGGCGAATACCTTTTTTTGAGCATCAACTATGATAACATCAATTCAAAAAATGTCAATCAAATAGCGAACACCATTGACTTTATTTTTTTAAATGATACAATTAAAAATGTTAAATTTAAAGTCAGAAAAGAAATTTTCCAAAAAATTTCTTTGAAGTAAATTAAAATTAAGATTATTAAAAATATGCATCAAGCAAAAAAGATAAGGAGAAAAAGAAGACACGGCTTCAGAAAGAGGTCAACCACCAAAGCCGGACAAAATGTACTGAAGAGACGACGCCAGAAAGGCCGAAAAAGATTAACCGTTTAATCATTTAAAATTAAATTTGTTAACCCAAACAAGTTTAATTTATTGCTATGTTTGCCAATCGATATCGCTTAAGAGCTAATCGCTTAATCAAAAAAATCGCCAAAGAAGGCTATGCTGTTCACGGAAAGTACTGTTTGGTAAAATACCTTCCTCATCCCAACAAAGAAAAATCGCCTCGTTTGGCTATTAGCGTTAACTCCAAAACTTTCAAGAAGGCAACTCGCAGAAATTATTTAAAAAGAATAATCAGGGAATCCGTCAAAGCATATCCCGCAAACAACCTACCAGCCTTTGACTTTTTAATTATCTTGAAAAACGATCACTTTAATGAACCTTTCTATCGGTCAATCAAGCAAGATTTACTTACTATTTTCAAAAAGATAACCAACCGAAAAAAATTCCGAAAATCCAAAACAGAACTTAATTTAATTTAGAAAAATTTTATGACTTTAATTAAAACTCTCTTTTCAACAATATTTTTTCAACCGCTTTACAACCTACTGATATTCTTATACCTAATCTTTCCCGACTTTGGAATCAGCATCATTCTCTTAACGGTTATGGTTAGATTCGCCCTTCTACCCATTTCCAAAAAATCAATTGATTCCCAGAGAAAGATGCAAGAGATACAGCCCGAACTGAAAAAAATACAAGAAAAATACAAACACGACAAACAGGAACAGGGAAAGAAAATAATGGAATTCTACAAAGAGAAAGGCGTCAACCCTGCCAGCGGTTGTCTACCTATGATAATCCAAATAATATTTTTCATCGCCCTCTATCGAGTATTTATGGTTGGATTAGACATTAACGAAGTCTCAAATCTAACATACCGTTTCTTAAAAACTCCCGAACATCTTAATCCGATTGCTTTTGGCTTCTTAGATCTTTCAAAACCGAATTTTCTCCTCACCACACTTACCGCCATCGCTCAATTTATCCAAGGAAAAATGATGGTTAAAAAAAATAAGAAATCAACCAAAGAAAAAGCGGAGAAGAAATCAGAAGCGACAAAAGAGAAAGAATATTCACCGGACTTTGGAGCTATGTTACAGGAACAGATGATCTACATGGGTCCGATTTTAACATTCATAATAGGAAAACATTTTGCCTCTGGAATAATTCTGTACTGGCTTATAACGACAATTTTCACAATTATTCAACAATGGCTAGTTATTGACAAGAAAAAACCGGATCAGAAGAAAAGTTAAAAAAACTATATCCATAATAATTATTTTTGAAGCCAATGATAAGCCAAGAAGAAAAAGAGATTATTGAACAAACCACTAAAACATTCATAGAAAAAATGGGCTTTCAAATTACTCGTTTATCAATTGTCAACACCGAACCGGAAAAAGAAGGCCAAGAAGAAATTATCAAAATAAAGATAGAGTCACCGGATTCAAAATTTATCATCGGAAAAAAAGGCAATACTTTAATGGCCATTCAACATCTATTAAGAGTGATTCTATCACCAAAAATTAAATCAAAGATCATCTCTGTTGATGTCAACAATTACAAAGAAGAACATATAAACTACCTGAAAAATATCGCCAACGAAATGGCCCAAGAAGTAATACTGAATGGACGAGCAACCACAATGGAGCCAATGAATAGCTACGAAAGATACTTAATTCATCTGGAACTAAAAAAGAATAAACAAGTCAAAACAGAAAGTATTGGTCAAGGAGAAGATAGAAAAATCGTAATCAGTCCGGCTTAAAACTTTACCATTTGCCAGTTTGGTGTTATAATGATTATGAAAAAGCCTTCAGAATGAGAGGATGAATATCCCTCCCTTCAAACTGATAATTGTTCAAACCATTATCAGTTTGAGGGGAGGAGCATGGAATCCACTTTTTTTCAGGGAAAGATATCCCATATATTTTTCCGACAACAAAAAACATTGGAATCCATACGACTCTCTGCATTGAGGGCTTTTTCTATAAGTTTTTCCATAAGACAAAAAAACCTGTCAAAATTCCTCTCGGCAATAAATTAACCTCAAAAACAAAATGAAGTCTACTCCGCAAAAACTGGCACTTAACGTTGTCTTGGCATCAATTTCAAAAATCTTAAACACCGTCATCGCCCTTGGCGGATTAATGCTCATCACCCGTTACCTGGGAGTTGAACAATTCGGACTATATGTAACGGCCTTGGCTATTTACGGACTATTTAACGCTCTCGGAGATTGGGGACTTTACCAAACTGCCACCAGGGAAATATCTCGACCAAAAGCCAATGAAAAAATAATTATTGGAAATGTTTTCGGCTTGCGAATTCTAATTTCCGGAATCTTTCTGATGCTCGCCGGTTGCGCCACTTATTTTACCACCTCAGACCCCCAACTTCGCTCCGCACTTTTGATAATACTCATTGGCTATTTGTTCTATTCTTCCTATCAAATACTCATTGGACTTTTCCAAAAAAGATTATTGATGTATCAAATAACATTCGTTGAATTGCTTGGTAAAATTATTCAGATTTCTTTGGTGGTCATCGTAATCAAATTAGATCTCGGGTTGAAATTTATCATTAGCAGTTTTTCCTTCAGTCTTTTCATTAATCTAATTTTAATTTATCTCCTTTCCAGACGATTTATAATTTTTAAAATAAATTTTCAAACAAAGAAGTGGCGAAATTTCTTAAAAGAATCCTGGCCAATTGGTCTGTCTATTTTCGTTACCTTCCTTTACTTTAAAGCCGATTCAATCTTATTGAAAATAATAAAAGGAAACACTGATGTCGGAATATACGGAGCAGCTTACAAAGTCTTGGAAAATATTACTTTTTTTCCGGGAATGATTATCGGCCTAACAATGCCAATTTTTTCTTACTACATTTTCAAAGACAAAAAAAAGTTTAAAGAAATTATCAATAAAAATTTTAAATTATTTATACTTTTGGTTATCCCTTTAATAATAACCACTTTATTTTTTGCCGAAGAAATTATCGGCATCGTTGCCGGTAATGATTTTATGGCTTCAGCTGAAGTCTTGAGGATTATAATTTTCAGTTTGGCTTTTATTTTCTTCGGCACATTATTCGGAAGCATTTTAATTGTGGCCAAACTTCAACTTCAACAATTAATCGCTTTGAGTATCGTAGCCATTTTCAATATTAGCGCCAATTTGATTTTTATTCCAAAATTTTCTTATTTGGCCACCTCCTACATCTCCGTAATTACAGAATTATTAGTAGTCGTTTTCAGTCTAGTCATCATCTACAAAAACCTAAACTTCCTGCCTAAAATGAAAAAAATACCGCAAACCACCTTAGCCGGCTTAGGTATGTTATTTTATTTTGCCTTGCTTAAATCCCTGCCTTTCTTCTTCTTATTGATAACAGGACCTCTTTTTTATTTCTCTTCTCTCTTCTTACTAAAAGTAATAACAAAAGAAGAAATTCTCATGCTCGTCAAAAAAAAGATATAAACACTCCCAAAAAATCACTTAGATGATTATTAAGCAGGAGGTGATAAAATGAACTAAACCACCTCTGTCAACTTCCATAAATCATCCCCCTCTTTCTTCACTTTCACCAATTCCCCAATATTTAACCTACCGATTCCTTGTCCAACAATCGGTATGTTAAAATAATATTCCGTCTTACCGATTGCTTCCCCCGCTTTAACCGATTCTACAACAACCTCAAAATTCTTCTTTGTGTCTTTCAGTTTCTTTTGATAAACATCCCATAAATCATCACTAATCCTACGCAAAAAATCAGCCCTCTCCGCCTTAACCACTCCATCTAAATGACCGGACATTTTCGCTGCCGGAGTTCGCTCATGCTTTGAATAAGGAAAAACGTGCAATTTACTCAATTCCAAAGACTTAACAAAATCACAAGTACGCAAAAATTCTTCTTCTGTTTCACCTGGAAAACCGACAATGACATCCGTTGTCAAAGCAATTTCCGGAATAAGAGATTTTATCTTATTAACCTTGGCAAAAAAATACTCAGTGTCATAAGGTCTATTCATCAATTTAAGAATCCGATTATCACCGCTTTGCAAAGAAATATGAAAATGATTACAAAATCTTTTCTCTGTCACCATTAAATTTATTAATTCATCGGAAACATCGTTAATTTCAATGGAGCTGATACGCACTCTTAATTTATCGGTGTTGTTCAAAATTTCCTTAATTAAATGGGTTAAATTTTTTTCCTTTAATTCCTTTTTTTCTTGATTATACAAACCAAGATGAATACCACACAAAACAATTTCTCCGTAACCGCGCTTTTCAACAAGAATCGCCTCCTTTAAAATATCCTCCACCGGACGACTCTCCAATTTTCCCCGTGAAAAAGGTATGACACAATAAGAACAAAATTGCTGACAACCATCTTGAACTTTCATAAAGTAACGAGAACGCTCACCAAGTCCGGGCGGAGAAACATTAACGATTTCTTCAGTGCCAGTATTTTTACCTAAATCGGTATTTTTATTCGAAGAGGAAACAATAATCTTTTTTGCTTTAACGGTTTGATTACTATCTACACCCATCAATTTGGCAACCTCACTCTCTAACTGATCCAATTTTCCCACCGGCCAATAAAGATCGGCCTGAATTTTTTTCTTTGCTTCCGGGTAAACCTTTAACCAGCAACCCATCACCACCACTTTGGCCTGCGGATTTTCCTGCCGAGCCTTATGAATCATCCGTCTATCCTTACGATGGGCGTTGGTAGTAACTGAGCAAGTATTTATAATCACCAAATCCACCTGTTCTGGATCCGTTAACTTTAAGTAACGCCAATTCAACTTCTTTAATCTCCCGGCCAGAATGGAAGAGTCATACTTATTAACCTTGCAACCCAAAGTGTAAATTTTAAAACTAATCATTATACTTCAAAAAAATTAATCTATTACAAAGAGTCTTTTTATTCTATCACAAGTTTCTCCTCTGACAAGATTTGTTAAAGAATAATTTCTGTGATAAAATTTCAGACAACAGAAATTTTTAACAAAAAACGAAAATAATGCAGGTAAAAATCGAAAAAAGCTGGCAAAAAATTTTAAATAAATATTTTAAAAAATCTACTTGGAAAAATTTAGCCAACTTCGTGCGCAAGGAATATTTAACCGCCACCGTCTACCCTCATCCCAAAAATGTTTTCAACGCCTTTAACTTCACACCTTTTGATAAAGTAAAAGTGGTAATAATCGGGCAAGATCCCTACCACAATCCCGGACAGGCGCACGGACTTTGTTTTTCCGTTCAGCCGAGTGTAACACCCCCGCCTTCATTAAAAAATATCTACAAAGAAATTGAAGATGACTTGGGAATACAAAAAGACTACCATCACGGAGATCTAACAAGTTGGGCTAAACAAGGAGTTTTATTGCTTAACGCCGTTTTAACCGTTCGCAAAAACCAAGCCGGCTCCCACGCCGGACGAGGTTGGGAGGAATTTACCGATGAAGTGATCAAGCAGTTGTCCACCAAAAAAGAAAATTTAGCTTTTCTGCTTTGGGGAAATTACGCCAAACAAAAAGGCGCTATCATTGATCGCTCTAAACATTTGGTTTTGGAATCAGCTCACCCGTCCCCCTTCTCCGCTCACAACGGATTTTTCGGTTCTAAACACTTCTCTAAAACCAATAAATATTTACAAAAAAACAATCAAGAAGAAATTAAATGGTAACTAACTTCATTTCATCTTCTCCTAAAAAAACAACTCTCTCTCCTTCCACCAACAATGCTTGTCCATCTCTCAAAATCCTAACAGGATAAGCAGATTCCCGAATTGATTTCTGAATTATATTTTGCCACCTTGAAGTATAATGAACCACCAACAAAAACGGCACCAGATTTAAAGCGGACAAATTCTTTAGACCAAAATAGTCAACAGCCCCTCTTCGTTTCCATTCTGCCGGCTCAATAGTCGGACAAGCGACATAACTACCAGCACTGGAACCAATATAAATCAATCCCCTATCAACCAATTTGCCGATAATTTTATCAAAACCGGACTCCTTCATTTGTTTTAAAAGGTAAAAAGTATTTCCTCCTTCCACATAGACCGCCTCTTGATCGGCAAACATTTTTTCCAGCTCCGCCGGTGCTTTCCCGGTAATATCAATCTCTCTAAAATGATAATTATTTTTCTGAAAATACTTTCGCCGCGCCAAAACATAATTAATATCTTCAACTGCTTTCATCGCTGTTGTAATGTAAGTCATTTTCATTTTAGATAACGGTTTTTCAAAAACCTCTTCTCCCCATTTTATCACCGCATCCCCATTAGATGCTAAAAGTAATTTTTTCATTTTATTGTTAAATTTAAACTTTTTTACAAAAGATTACTAAAATTTCCGATCAATCAACTAACATTTTCTTTATTATCTGCCAAAAATTAATCAGTTAATCATTTATCTTTATCCATTTTTTATCTTTTAATTCCGGCGGTAAAAAGGTTTGTTTTTTGTTTTCCTCCCCGGTTGCCTTTGGCGTGTATTTGTAATCTTTCCCGTAACCAAGATCTTTCATTAATTTCGTTGGGGCATTTCGCAAATGAAGAGGTACCGGCAAATTTCCAGTCTTTTTAACATCCGCCATTACTTTTTCATAGGCCTCGTATAAAGCAATTGACTTTTTGCTCTTAGCCATATAAACCGCCGCCTGAGCCAAATTCACTCCACACTCGGGCATACCAACAAAACGACAAGCGTCATAAGCTGCTGTCGCCTGTGGCAAAGCCAAGCTGTTCGCCAAGCCAATATCCTCACTGGCAAAACGAATAATTCTCCTAGCAATAAAAAGTGGATCTTCCCCACCTGCCAACATTCTATTTAACCAATAGAGAGTGGCGTTAACATCGCCACCTCGCATTGATTTATGAAAAGCACTGATAATATTATAATGTTCATCACCGGCGCGATCATAAAGCAAATTGGACTTCTGAATTGCCTGCTCAATATTTTTTTTAGTAATAATTTTAAAAGCGTCTTTTTTATTCTTACTACTCAACCCATTATCCATCATCTGTTTTTTTTCCTCTGTGTCTTTCGGCATTAAAACCGTATCATCATTCTGCGATTGAGAAGCGATAGTTGCCAACTCCAAAGCATTCAACATGGTCCGGGCATCGCCGTTACTTAAACTGACTAAATATTTTTTTACTTCCTTGCTTATTTTAATATTTTTCCCACCAAAACCTCGCTCCTTATTTTTCAGAGCTTGTTCTAAAATTTGCAACAAATCCTTTTCGGTTAATTCTTTCAAAACAAAAGTTCTACACCGAGAGAGCAAGGCGTTGTTTAAACTGAAACTGGGATTTTCCGTAGTTGCTCCAATTAAAACTATCGTTCCATTTTCCACACTGGGTAAGAAAGCATCTTGTTGTCTTTTATTGAAACGATGAATTTCATCTATAAATAAAATTGTTTTTTCACCCAATCTTTTGTCTTTTTCCGCCCGTTCCACCACTTTTCTAATATCTTTCACCCCCGAATCAATCGCGCTTAATTGCACAAAACAGGACTTGGTTTCGTTGGCAATAATTCTTGCCAGAGTTGTTTTTCCCGTTCCCGGCGGACCCCAAAAAAGCAAGGAAGGAATTTTATCGCCCTCGATTAAATCCCTTAAAATTTTTCCCTCTCCAACCAAATGCTCTTGCCCTTGAAATTCCTCCAAGTTTCTCGGTCGCATCCGTTCGGCCAAAGGTGATTGATGCATAATAAGCAAAAATTAAATTTATTTAATTCCGGTCATGAACCCTTCAATAAGTTGCATAAAATATCATCACTCTTCCGGAAACATTCGGCAACTTGCTTTGTCGTCAAAAATGGCAACCGCTCCGGAGCGCCCCTTTTTTTAATCAAGCGTAAAACCTTATTAAACCGAGTAAGACTTCCAATTTTATAATCAATTACACCCTGTTGCTTCAAATCTTCTAACAATTTAGTCCAGCTATCCAGTAAACACAACTCCTCAAAACATACCGGTATTTCCACTAACATTAAACCTTCTTCATTAAGCATTTCATACCATGTTTGAAAAATACTAAAAATAATAAAAGGATTTAGAGGAATATGATCTAACCCTAAAACCATTCTTTGAAGAATAAAATCAACTTTCCGACCGGACAATTGACGATTAACAAAAAGGTAAACTTCCTCATTCAAGAGATTCCCTCTAATAACCGAATGATTAATCTCATTCAACTTCTTAACAACCTTCGGTTTTCTTAAATATCCGGCCATGGTTTTAGAGAGCTTCCCTAATAGATTATAACGAAACGGATATAAACTAACAGCCAATGATTGTGCAAAAAAACCGGAACTAAACTCTTTAAAAAAATATCCTTCTCCGCCAAATTCACAACCAATAGCTTTGCCCTTTTTGTTTTCTAATACCTTTTCAATATACTCTCTTAACGAAGAAGCTTCTTCTATAACAGGAGCAAAATAATAATAAAAAGAATACCCATATCTACTTCCCTCAAGATCCAAAGTGGAATTTGTTACTGCATACAAAGCTCGATTAGCATAAGTCTCCTTCATGTATCTTAGCGTTTCTTTCCTTTTTGCCCCGGTAATCATATACCTCTTAAAATCCATCATATTGAAATAAATTATTATTTATTAAATTTCTTAAGAATTTTTTAAATTAATCAACTTGACCTTTACCAACAGTCGGTAAGATTTCATTATGTTCGGCTAAAGCCAAAACTACATCCCCTTTAATTTTATTCTCAGACATTGTAACTAAAGCCAAACTCCGATGCATCCCTTCCACCAAAACAATCCTCCCTTCATTAACAATCCCGGTCAACATTGTTTGATAAGGAAAATTATTTTTTATCGCTTCC
>Ga0256914_1000848_pt1 | contig 29458 bp, 28 predicted proteins | sample HulkmetaG_FD_191571 | JGI IMG/M metagenome (GOLD analysis project Ga0256914, IMG submission 191571) | Hydrothermal chimney microbial communities from Main Endeavour vent field at the Juan de Fuca Ridge, Pacific Ocean - Hulk | ecosystem: Environmental > Aquatic > Marine > Hydrothermal vents ... | reverse complement strand
CCCTAAAGATATTTCCACCCCCTATCACCATGGCTATTTCTATCCCCATTTCGTACACCTCCGCCACATCGCGAGAGATGTTGTCTATGGAAGTAAGGTCTATCCCGTATTTCTTCTCCCCTGCAAGGGCCTCTCCACTGAGTTTTAAGAGTATCCTTTTATATCTAATCCCCCTATCCATGATACCATCCTCATGAGTCTGGTTATAAAAAAAGGGGGCCTTATGGCCCCCTCTCTAAGATTAATCCAGCTTTTCTCCCACCTCAAATCGCACAAACCTGCGAATCACTATCTTTTCTCCCAATACAGAGACCAGCTCATTTAAAAGGTCCTGAATGGTAAGTGAGTCATCTCTAATATAGGGCTGCTCCAGCAAACATACCTCTTTGTAAAATTTTTTGAGCTTGCCCTCTACTATCCGGGGGATGATCTTCTCTGGCTTCCCCTCTCCCTCTGCCTGCTTGCGGTATATCTCCTTTTCCCTCTCAAGGACCTCTTCAGGAATATCCTCAGGGGATACATACATGGGAGAAGCAGCAGCTATCTGCATGGCCACGTTCTTGGCAAACTCCTGAAATTTATCACTCTTTGCCACAAAATCCGTCTCACAATTTATCTCCACAAGGACTCCAATCTTTCCATTCATATGGATGTAAGAACCTATCATCCCTTCAGAGGCCTCTTTTCCCGCCCTCTTCTGGGCCTTGGAGAGACCTTTTTCCCTGAGCCAGGCAAGGGCCTTTTCCTCATCCCCACCAGAGGCCTCCAGGGCCTTTTTACAGTCCATCATTCCAGCCCCTGTCCTGTCTCTAAGTTCTTTCACCATCTTAGCTGTTATCTTCATTGTCTTTTCCCTCCCCTGTAATATCTTTGGTTTCTTCCCCTTCCTCTGTCCTCTCAGGAGCTTCCTCTTGGGCCTCCTCGCCCTCCTCCGCCGCCTTCATCATCTCCATCTCCTCTCTCCTGGCGGCACCTTCCAGACATGCATCTGCTATCTTAGAGGTAAACAACTTTATGGCCCTTATAGCGTCGTCATTTCCCGGTATAATATAATCTATAAGGTCAGGGTCACAATTTGTATCAGTTATTGCCACAATGGGAATCCCAAGCTTATTAAATTCCCTTACTGCATTCTCTTCCTTCTTGGGGTCCACAATAAAACCCGCCTGGGGATAATCCTCCATATCCCTTATACCCCCAAGGGAATTCTGCAGTTTTCTGAGGATCCTCTCCATACGAATAATCTCTTTCTTGGGGAATTTGCTTATAGAGCCATCTTCAAACATGGCCTCCAGTTCCTTCATCTTGTCTATTCGCTGTTTTATAGTGCGAAAATTAGTAAGCGTTCCACCCAACCATCTATGCACAACATAAAACATCCCGCACCTTGTGGCCTCCTCTCTCACTATCTCCTGTGCCTGTCTCTTTGTCCCCACAAACAACACCTTACCCCCATTTGCCACCACATCTGCAATAAAATCATAGGCCCTATCAAAAAGGGGGATAGTCTTTTGAAGATCTATTATGTGTATCCCCTTCCTAGAGCCAAAGATAAAGGGCTTCATCTTGGGATTCCAGCGCCTTGTCTGATGACCAAAATGGACTCCCGACTCCAACATCTCCTTCATGGTAATATACGGCATATAACCTCCTTTGGGTTTTTCCTCCACCCCCCTTCCCTTTTACGGGACCCAAATCTAAATATAGGGGTGTGTGATTTAATAAACCTCAGACCTCTCCAACACAAAATGTGCCTATCTAAACCAAAATATTATCAGTTGCAAGAAAAATTTGTTTCCTTCTAACTCTACCCCCTCCCTGAGATATCCTCCTCTGAAACCACCTTATTTATAAGGGTACCCAGTCCTTCAATTTCCACATGTACCTCATCCCCTGGCTTTAACTCTCCTACCCCACTGGGGGTCCCTGTAAGTATCACATCCCCTGGCATGAGGGTCATTATATTGGAGATGTAACTCACCAATTCATAGGGAGAAATTATCATGTCAGAGGTATTCCCCTCCTGTCTCACCTCCCCATTTACCTTGGTACGAATGGTGAGAGATTCCATCTCCCTAAAGTCTGTTTCTATCCACGGACCCAGGGGACAGAATGTATCAAACCCCTTTGCCCTGGTAAACTGGGAATCCTTTTCCTGCAGATCCCTAGCAGTAACATCATTTGCACAGGTAAAACCAAAGATATACTCAGGTGCCTTATCCACAGGTATCTTTTTTCCCACCTTTCCAATCACCACAGCAAGCTCCCCCTCATAATCTACCCTTCTAGAAAGGGAAGGATACACAATATATTCGCCAGTACCTATAACTGAAGATGGGGGTTTGAAAAAAAGCAGGGGCTCCTCAGGGATCTCCATACCAAGCTCCTGGGCATGATCCCTATAATTAAGTCCCACACATATCACCTTGGTGGGCACCACCAGGGGAAGAATAGTAATCTCTGCAAGGGGGAAAGGCCCCTTATCTTTAAGCTCCTTATCCAACGGATATATCTCATCCTTAGATATAGCTCCATAAAAGGGCCTACCCCTATAAATTGCCCTTATGAGTCTCATGACCACTCCTTGTTCCTTAAAAATTAAATGCCAATAATTACTGGAATGACCACAGGATCTCGCTCCAGGGTCCTCCTAAAATACTTTCGCAGGGAATTCTTTACCTTTTTTTTGAGGGTGGACTTTGAAGGGGAGGAGGAACGATTATATATATCCAGCACTATCTCCCTGGCTTCCTCCAAGATATGGGGATATTCCTGCTCAAATATAAATCCCTTGGACTGAAGCTCAGGCCCCATTATTATCTCTCCACTTTTGGTATCCACCACCATAATAAGGATAACCAGTCCCTCATCAGCCAAAAGTCTCCTCTCCTTTAAAATGGTCTTCCCAACATCCCCCACACCCTTTCCATCTACCAGAAGGGAGGCCGCAGAAAACTCTTCCTCAAACCTGATGGAGTCCCCATAAAAGGTAATGGGGCTTCCATCTTCCAGGACAATTGCCCGCTCCGGTGCCACCCCACACTCCACTGCCAGGTTTCTGTGTTTAACCAGGTGACGATATTCCCCATGCACAGGGATAAAAAACTTGGGCCTCACGGTCTCCAACATCAGACGAAGCTCTTCTCTATGGGCATGGCCAGAGGCGTGGACGTCCTGCACCCTCTCATATAAGACCTCGGCACCAAGTTTATAGAGCTTATTTATCACCGTGGTAATGGCCTTGGTATTCCCCGGAATAAACCTTGAGGACATAATCACTGTATCTCCCTTATGGATCCGCAACTGCCTGTGAGTCCCCTCTGCAAGCCTGGCAAGGGCAGAAAGGGGCTCTCCTTGAGAGCCTGTAACCAGCAGCACTATCTTTTCATCAGCTAGGGAGGAGAGCCTCTCCAGGGGACAGAGATATTTATCGTCAAGCCTAAGGAGCCCAAGCCGTCTGGCAATCTCTATATTGGAGATAAGACTCTTTCCACTAACCGCCATCACCCGTCCAATCTTTTTTGTTAATTCAAATATCTCCTGGATGCGCTGAATATGACTGGAAAAAAGGGTGATTAATATCCTCCCAGAGGCCCTATTAAATATATCCTCCAGGGACCTCATCACCTCTCTCTCCGTAAGGGCAAAACCCTCCAGTTCTACATTGGTGGAATCAGAGAGCATAAGCACAACCCCCTGAGAGGCAAAGGACTCTATCCCTTCTAGATCTGTCCTATGCCCCCCCAGGGGATTTCTGTCTATCTTAAAATCACCCGTGTGAAAGAATCTTCCCACCGGGGTCTCAATCCCCAGGGCATACCCCTGGATTATGGAATGACACACCGGGAAAAAAGTGAAACAAAGATCTCCAATCTCTACTTTCTCCCTTGGAGACACCTCCTTTAGAGAAAGTCTGGCTGGATCCGAAAGTCCACAATCCCGTATCTTATTATCCACCAGGGCCAAGGTAAAACGGGAGCCATAAATGGGTACATCTATCTCTCTCATCAGCCAGGGTAGAGCACCTATATGGTCCTCATGTCCATGAGTCAATATTATAGCCTTTAACCTATCCCGCTTCTCCACAATAAAATCCAGCCGGGGAATTACCACATCCACTCCATAATGGAAGGTGTCAGGAAACATGAGACCACAGTCTATAAGCACCCCAGTATTGTCCGTCTCCATATAAAGACAATTCAACCCTATCTCCCCAAAGCCTCCCACAGGATATAGGGTTACGCGGCCTTCACCTTGTTGCATCTTTTATCTCCAGAAACTCTTTTTGCATAATATTCCACAATCTATCCTTCAATTCTTCCCGCTGTTTAATATGCATATTGCCTATAAAAATAGGGGAAAGGACCTTCACCACCACCCTGTTTTTAGAAGGGGACAACAAAAAGGTCCCCCTGGGGAGGACCTCTCCTGTACCATGCAGGACCACTGGCACAATGGGACAGGAGGAACGAATGGCCAGTATAAATGCGCCCACCTGAAATTCCAGAAGTTCCTTCATATGAGGATTTCTGGTGCCCTCAGGAAATACCAGAACCGACTCCCCCCTCTGTGAGGCCTCAATGGCCCTCTGCAGGTCCCTTAGACCCTTTTTTCTATTCTCCCGATGAAGAGGTATATGCTCCACCGCCTTAAGGGCCCACCCAAAGATGGGAATATTAAAGAGAGAGGACTTGGCAACAAACCTAGGAGAGAATTTGTGAAGCACACATACCAGTACTGGTATGTCCAGATAACTTTCGTGGTTGGAGATAAAGATATAGTTTCCCTCTGGGAAAGGGGAAGATTCCCACTGAAGTTTAATGCCAGAGGCCCAGACAATTGTCCTTGCCCATAAAAGTTCCACCCTTTTTCGCCAGGTAAGGGAAATCCCCACCCAGTTAAAAAAGATCACTGTTCCACCGGCAAACAGGGTAGAAAAAAAGACCACAGAGAGAAAAACTATATTCTTAACCACCCACCTCAGTTTCATTAGAATATATCAAACTCCATCGCTAATGTGCCATCTCTTAAAGAGACTAGTCTAATTTTTTTTCACAAAAAAAGCAACCTACAGGTCCTAAGGCCCTTTATAAACAATCCATACTAACCGCCCAGAAAGATTGTTTTATCCTTGTCAATCCTCAGATAATAAGCTATTTTTGATTGTGGGTCATAAAAATGGGCGTGCAGGTAATAGAAAAGGTATAGTAGTGTGGTGTCCTGGAAGAAGAGGGGTCAGAAGTTAGAGAAAATTTATTTTTCTAAGGAGGAGGACTCATGAAGAAGGATGTGAACTTTTTCGTAAAGACCTATGTGGGGATCATAGCAGTAGTTATTATGAGCATCCTGATCATGGGAGGAATCACCTACCTATGGACCTTTAACTCCCTGGAAAAGGTGGGAAAAGACTTTATTCAATCCACCCTTAACCGTGTAGAGGATGCCCTGAGACTCCAAAATAATATTACCCTGGAAAAACTGGACTCAGACCTGCACCTCATGGAGATGCTCATAACCCAGGAGGGGGGGATATATCTGGATACTTCCAGAAAGATATCCATGACCCTCATCAACCAGGTTAGCGGGGAGTCAGAACAGGCCCAGGTCCCTGCCCTGATAATAGGCAATACAATTATAAACAACAATTTTTCCTTAGTGGACAGGATAAAAGAGATGGTGGGAGGGACTGCAACCATATTTGAGGTGCTTCCAGGAAAGCTGGTAAGGGTCTCCACCAACGTAAAAAAGGCAGATGGGTCCCGGGCTGTTGGCACATATATCCCCTCATCTTCTCCTGTGTATCAAACAGTAATGCAGGGAAAGATATATACAGGGAGGGCCTATGTGGTAAATGATTGGTACCTCACGGCGTATAAGCCATTAAGGGACTCCTCTGGAAAGATAGTGGCAGTGATATATGTGGGCAGAAAGATCCTTACTCCTCCTCTGGAAAAACTCCTTTCAGAGGTAAATATAATTGGAAGGGGACACCTTATTGTCTTTAATTCTAGTGGGAAGATACTATTTCACAACAGCAAACATCTCCCCCAGAGCACCATCCAACAATTTCCTGAGGGCAGTAAACTACTCCAGAAAAAAGAGGGGGTGATGGAATATAGCACAGATGGGGAAAAGGTCATTACAGGGATTGGATATTTTGCTCCGTGGGACTGGCACTTTATCCTTCAAATAAAGAAAAAAGAGCTATTCTTTGGGTTGGACAGGGTCTTGAGGTCTTCTGTGGTACTTGGAATCCTTATCTCCCTACTGCTTGGGGCCATCTTTTCCTTTCTCCTCATCAAGACCCTTGCGGGGACACTTAGAAAGGTGGCAGATGCATGCAAGAAGATCTCAGAGGGAAACTATCATATTCGCATTGACTATGCCCCCAGAGACGTAATCAGAGAGGTGGTGGACGCCATCCATGAGCTTGCCAGATCTGTAGAAGACCAGATTATGGTCCTGGAGTCCTTCAGGGCAGGTATTGCACTCCCCCTCTTTAGTGTGGGAAGGGATAGAATAGTCCGTTTTGCAAACGATGCCATCTGTGAACTTACAGGGAGGAAGAGAGAGGAGGTAGTGGGAAAGCTTCAGGGATATGAGATGCTAAACTATGATTCCCTGGAAGAATGTCAAGTATGTAAGCCGGTTGCAAAGATAGTTATCCCCCAGGGGGTTGCCTGGAAAGGAGAGGTACAATTCAGACACATAAGTGGAGAAGACAGATATGCCCTGGTGGTTGCCTTCCCCGTAAAGGATAGAGATGGGGAGATAATAGAGGTGGTGATTATGATGCAGGACATAACCGCTATAAAAGAAAATGAAAAGCTAATCTCTCAAAAGACAGAAAAGCTAAAAGAAGCGGCCGCTGCCATTACAGAGATAACAGAATATATTGCATCTGCATCAGAAAAACTTTCCCTCCAGATAGAAGAGGCCGCCAGGGGGGCTGATATGCAACGACAGAGGATCGCAGAGACCGCCACCACCATGGAGCAGATGAATTCCACTGTCCTGGAGGTAGCCAAGAATGCCTCAGAGGCCGCAGAAAGCACAGAGGCGGCCCGACAAAATGCCCTAGAGGGAAATGAGGTGGTGAGTCAGGCAATAGACGCCATTCAGGAGGTGCAACACCTTACCAATCTAGTGAAACAGAGCATAGACTCCCTGGGACAAAAGGCAGAGGGAATTGGAGAGGTGATAAATGTAATTTCTGATATAGCGGATCAGACCAATCTCCTGGCCTTAAATGCTGCAATTGAGGCCGCAAGGGCCGGAGAACACGGCCGGGGATTTGCAGTGGTGGCAGATGAGGTGAGAAAACTTGCGGAAAAGACCATGGCAGCCACCAAGGATGTGGCGGAGGCCATTGCCTCAATCCAGATGGACACCCGCAAGAATATAGAAGAAATGGATAGGGCGGTGGAGGCAGTTGAAAAATCTACAGAGCTTGCCGCCAGATCAGGAGAGGCCCTTCAGGAAATAGTAAGGATATCCGAAGTAAATGCAGATCAGGTAAGGGCGATCGCCACTGCTGCAGAAGAGCAATCTGCATCCACTGAACATATCACCATGGCAGTGGAAGAGATAAACAACATCTCTGCAGAGACAAGTGAAGGGATGCAGCAGGCATCTCAGGCAATTGCAGAGCTTACAGAACAGATACAGAGATTAAACGAACTGGTAAAAGACATGCAGAGATAAAGGAGGGGGACTCCCCCCCTTCTTTATCTCTCCTTCCAGGAAGGTTTTCGTTTTTCCAAAAAGGCACAGACCCCTTCCTTTGCGTCCTCTGTGGAACACAGGAGAGAAAAGACCTCATTCATATAAGCAAAGGCCTGACGATAGTCCATATCTTCTGCCATATAAAAGGCCCTTTTTGCCAGTTGAACCGCTATGGGACTCTTTTTGGCCAGCTCACAGGCCCAATTTCTGGCGGCATCTTCAAGCTCCTCGCCGGGAACCACCTTATTTATCAACCCCATGCTTAAGGCATCCTCTGCTGGAATGAGGTCCCCAAACAGGAGCATCTCCAGGGCCCTCTTCCTCCCCACTGACCTCAATACAGGTACCACAGGCCCCACACAATTGAGGCCCACATTAATAGCTGTGAGTCCAAAACGGGCCCCCTCTGCCGCTATACACAGGTCAGAAGCGGCTACCAATCCCGCTCCATTTGCCGCAGCCACCCCGTGCACCTGAGTTATAACCGGCTTTTTTATTTCAGCCATCCCCACTAAGGGCCTCTCCATTATCTCTATCCATTCTCTATACTCAAGCGCGGATTTATCAAAAAAATCTCCAACATCTATTCCTGCACAAAAGACCTTGCCCTCCCCCTTTAACAAAATGACCCTGACCCTTTCATCCTTATCCATATCTTTAAGGGCCTCATATAATTCTGTAGCCAGTTCAACTGTAAAGGTGTTCAGTTTAGAGGGCCTATTTAATGTGATCACTGCCACATGGTCTTCCCCCACCTCTACTACAATATTTTTATACTCCATGGTCCTTACCCTCCCTCATGATTTTAAAAGACCATTCCCTAGAGTCCCAATTTCTTCATAAACTCCTCATCCACTGGACCCCCTCCTGCATCTTTCGTGGCCTGGGAAGGGACATCTCCTCCCTCTAACAATTTTTCAATGTCCACATCTGTATCATTTTCATCCACCACATCAGGGGTCTTCTCCATAATAAAATCCACTTTTTCAAAGGTTATCTCCAGATAAAAGAGCCTGTTTTCCTGGGTACGAAATTCCACTCTCATAAAGAGGGGCTTGTCTATCTCAGTCTCAAGGGATATCTTCATGGCCTGATTAAGCGCCACCATCTTGGGCTGATTCTGATTCACCCCTATCCCAAGCTCCTTTTTCAACATAACCTGAAACTTTCCCACACATTGGTTCATAAGTTCACCAATGGTATCTGCCACCTCAGAAGAGGTGTGATGATTGGCCAGTTCCTCTTCAGGCATCCCCATATTCAAATTATATTTCTTGTATATCTCCAGGGCGGCCTCTCCACTAAAATTCATGGCCACAAGTCCAGTAAATCCCCCTTCAAAAAGGACAAAACACCCAATGTCAGGTCTCAAACAGGTCTTATTGGTCTTTATAAAGGTAGAAGAATAGGTCACATTTGAAGCTGTAACCGTGGCAAGTGTCTCCTTTATGGCCTCACACAATATCTTCAATACGTCTGCGGAGGTCTTGACCACCACCTTGGTCTTTTTTATCTTTTTCTTTTTTGCCATACTATCCTCCTAATCTCCCTTGATTATCCTTATGTGTTCCCTTTCTTCCTGAAACACGAATCTAACCACCTCTTCTCTATCTAATTCCCTTATGTGGGTAAATTCCACCACCAGAACTTCCTTTCCCTCTTCATGCTCAATCCTTATTATCTCCCCCACCGCAGATACTATACGCAAGGGGATATGGCACAGATACAACAGCACCTCCACTGCATCTCCCACCTGGAACTCCGTGGATGGTTTGATACATTTAAGACCCCCTCCACTTAATTCCACCACTACAGTGGAGAGATGAAATTCTGACTCTATCATATCCTTCCCAAGGATACTAAGGATGAGATCCAGTTTACCATCCAGGTATTCCATAAATAGTCGCAGGGATTCAGGTATCCCCACATCCTTAAGATGGGTTTGAATGCTCGGGGAATCGTGGATTGAGGTACGAAAAAGAGGGGGACTGTGTTTATCTTCTGCCTTTCTAATCAGGGCCTTGACCCTGGTCTTTATCCTGGAATAACATCTTTTATCAGACATGGCTATTTATGTGTCCTCAAAAAGGCCCTTGCCACTTTTGCCTCTCTGGATGAGGGAAACTTATCTATAAGTTCATTGAGGAGGATCTTTCCTGCCCTTGCCTTATTGATGAGATAAAAGGCCATACCCTCTTTTAAAAGGGCCCCTTTATATTTATTAGATGAGGGGAATTTGTCTATCACCTTTTGATAGTTGAGTATTGCCTGGGGATATTCCTTCATCTGATAATAACATTCCCCTCGCCAGAAATAGGCATTGGGTACCAGCAAATGGCGGGGAAACTTCTTCAGAAAGAGGCTAAAGAGATGGACGGCAATGTGATAATTTTTGTTTTTAAAGTTTGAAATGGCCCTATTATACAACTTATCCGGGGATATCTCCAGTTTCTGGGGAGGAGAGGGGCTAGAGACATTTTTAATCCCTACAGAAGAAGGCCCTACCTTTTTTTCTTCCCTCTTAACATTTCTCTCCCCCACCCCTAAAAGACCTTTAAGGGAATCCAACTCCTTTTTAAGCCTTTCCACAGAGGCGGTAAGGCTATTTATTCTACTGGATAATTGCTCAGTGGCATTACTGGAATCAGCCAACCTCAGTTTAAGGGTCTCTTCCTCTCCCCTTAAACGGGCTATCTGGAGCCTGAGATTATCTATTTCTGAAGCAATATCCGCCTGAGTACTTCTCACAGAAAAGGTGGAGTTGGTGAGGCTTGTATTAAACTCCTCTTTAAGATGTTTAATCTTTAGCTGGATCTCACTGTGAGATCGGAGCTGACTCTCCTTTAGCTCATTTATCTGTGCCTGGAGATTTTGAATATCTGAAGGAGAAACACATCCCCCTATGCTCATAATCAAAAAGGAGACCCCAACTAAGAGATGAATACAGCTTCTCATCTCACCCCTTCCCCTTTTATTACCTTTTTCCTCCCCCAAAAGACATATAATATACCTCCAATGACAGGAAGGAAAGTGGCTATAAGGACCCATGTCATCTTTTCCTGAGGAGTTGGGAAATCATTTTTAAAGATGTGCCAGATAGACCACAGATTTGGCAGGATGGGAAGGAGTAGAATCACTCCCCACACCATAAGGCTCAAGAGAGATGCCCTATCTATTATCATGGGATTGCCTCCCTCTCACAAGGATTAAAAGGAGCCCACATACAGAGATAGCTGCAGCCATCCACTGGGTCATAGAAAGGGGACCCCACATGGGCCTAAAGTCCCCCCTGTAGAATTCTATAACAAATCTACCTATACCATATAGCACCATAAGGAGGCCAAATAATTGACCCTTCTTCTTAAACCTGTCTCTTGTTAACCATAAAATAAAAAAAGTAATAAGTCCAGCCAGGGAATGATAAATCTCTGTGGGGTGCAGGGGAACATTAAGAGGGGCTAGGGAATGGGGATCTGTAAAGGTAATGGCCCAGGGCATGGTACAATATCTCCCATAACAACATCCTGCCATGAGACATCCTATTCTCCCCACAAACTGACCAATGGCAATGGCAGGGGCCATACAATCTGCCCATATCCAAGGGTCCTCTCCCTTTTTTTTCAAAAAGATCACCGCCACTCCCATGGCCAGTATTGCACCTCCCACAAATACAAGTCCCCCCTTCCAGATCATTAGAGATTCCAGGAGATGTTTCTTAAAATAACTCCATTTTATAACCACATACAGGAGTCTTGAACCCACAATGGCACTTACAATAATATAAAAACCAAGGTCTGAAACCAATGAAACATTAAGGTCCCTTCTTCTTGCCTCCCTAGAGGTCACTGCCAGGGCCAGTAAAAAGGCGGAGGCAATAAAAAAGCCATAGGAATAGATGGTAATGGGGCCTATCTTTATAAGTATGGGGTGCATTATCTATGTCCTTTTCTCAAAAGTGAAAACGCCATTAACATCCCCCCTACAGAGATAGCGGTATCTGCCACATTAAAGGCAGGCCAGTGGTATGGCCCAATATAAAAATACAGAAAGTCTGTGACCTCTCCCCATAGGAGGCGGTCAATGAGATTGCCAACTGCCCCACCTAGCACCATGGCCAGAGAGAAGGAGAATAATCCATTTTTTTCCCCCTCCCTCCACAATAGATATAAAATAAACCCAGATGCAAGCATGGAAAAGGCAGTCAATATCCAAGTCCCCATCAAGGGAGAAGAGTTAAAGAGTCCAAAGGCTATCCCCCTATTTTTGATGTGCACCAGGCTAAAGAAACCAGGTATAACAACCCTGGAAGAATATAGGGGGATAGCACTCTTCACCCACATCTTGGTGAGCTGATCCAGCAGGGTAATACTGAGGGCGATCAGAAGGGAGACATATCTCCCTCTCATAGCTCCTCCAAGACCTGTGCACATCTTGGACACACATCTTCAAACCTGGGGTTCACTCCCACCTGCTCACTATATACCCAGCAGCGTTGACACTTCTTCCCTTTTGCCCTGGATACCTCTATAGAGAGGCCATCCACCTCTTGGCTTATATAGCATCCCTCAGGGGCTAAACCTGATACCACCTTTACATCAGAGACAATAAACACCTCCCTGAGTTCTTCTCCCACACCATGAAGGTCCCTGTAGAGGGAATCCTCCCCACAATACAGGGTCACTGCACAGTCAAGGGAATGGCCCACAACTCCATCCTTTCTCTTTGGCTCAATGGCCCTGGTGACTTCCCCTCTGATCTTTCTTACTCTATCCCATAACCTCACCTCTTCAACAGGAGCTACCTCTGAATATTTTTTAAAGGTAAGGGCAAATACAGATTCAGTTTCTCTCTCAAATGCAGGGGGCAGATTCTGATAGATCTCTTCTGCAGTAAAGCTCATTATTGGAGCCATATCCAGGAGGAGTATATTCAGGATATGATATAGGGCAGTTTGAGCAGAACGCCTCTTCAGAGAAGAGGGGTGGGATACATAAAGGGTCTCCTTTAAGATGTCCAGATAAAAGGAGCTAAGATCCACCACACACATATTATGAAGGGAAGAAAAGACCTTATGGAACTCGTATTCCTCATAGTATCTCAGTATAGTATTATGCCTCTGAATTACCAAATGCAACCCATACCTGTCTATGGGCCTCATCTTCTCAAAATCCACCACATCCCTCTGGGGATCAAAATCAGCAAGATTTCCCAGAATGAATCGGCAGGTATTCCTTATCTTTCTATAACTATCCACCAACTGGGATATTATCTTATCAGAGATCCTCACATCATCCTTATAGTCCTCAGAGGCTGTCCACATCCTGAGGATCTCTGCCCCATATCTATCTATTATCTCCTGTGGTCTTATTATATTTCCCAGGGACTTGGACATCTTTCTCCCCTCTCCGTCCACCACATATCCATGGGTCAAGACTGCCCGATAGGGGGCCCTGTCCCTGGTCCCCACTGAAGCAAGGAGAGAACTGTGAAACCATCCCCTGTGCTGATCAGAGCCCTCCAGGTAGAGATCTGCCGGGAAAGAGCACTCCTTTCTCTTCTCCAAGACAGCGGCAAAGCTGGTGCCAGAGTCAAACCACACATCCAGGATGTCGGTCTCCTTTTTAAATGAACTGGCACCACACCTCTTACAGGTAAGCCCTGCAGGGACTATCTCCTCCACAGGGACCTCAAACCAAAAATCTGCACCCCTCTCATGGGTCTCAAACCTCTTAACTATCTCCCCCACCCAATTAGGGTCAAAAAAGGCCTCCCCACAGTTTTCACATATAAGGGCAATAATGGGGACCCCCCATGACCTCTGCCTGGATATACACCAGTCAGGTCTGGTGGCCACCATGTTATATATCCTCTGTTTTCCCCAGGCAGGAATCCATTTTACCTCATTCTCTATTATCTCAAGGCACTTCTCTCTCAGATCATTGGCATCCATGGATATAAACCACTGGGTGGTGGCCCGATAGATAACTGGTTTTCTACACCTCCAGCAATGGGGATAGGAATGGGTTATACTGCCACGATGAAGGAGATTTCCCTTCTCCCTTAGCTTCTCTATCACTGGCTCATTGGCCTCAAATACATTCATCCCAGCAAAAAATTCCACCTCCTCTAAAAATATCCCCCTATCATCTAGAGGAGATAGGATCTCCAGTCCATATTTGAGTCCAGTCTCATAGTCTTCAAGTCCATGCCCGGGGGCGGTGTGAACACATCCTGTGCCTGTATCCAGAGATACATACTCTGCCAGGACTATCCTGGAATCTCTCTCATAAAAGGGATGAGTGGCCACTATATTCTCCATCTCCTGGCCCTTGATTTGTGCCACCTCTACATAGTCTTTCCATCCAAAAATCTCCGCACAAACAGGCAAAAGGCGCTGGGCAAGGATATAAAATTCTCCTGACACCTCTACCACCACATAGTCAAATTGGGGATGTACTGCCACTGCCATGTTAGAGGGAAGGGTCCAGGGGGTGGTGGTCCAGATTACTATAAAAAGATCTCCATTTATACCCGGGAATAACTCCCCTCTCCGTGGGTCTTTTATGGGAAACCTCACATAGATAGATGGGGATGTCTTATCATAGTATTCTACCTCTGCCTCTGCCAGGGCAGTCTCACAAGAGGGGCACCAATATATTGGCTTTTTACTCCTTTTAACAGCCCCCCTTGCCATAAAATTGCGCAGTTCATTGGCAGTAGCCGCCTCATATACGGGGTCCATGGTAATATAGGGTTTATCCCATTCCCCAAACACCCCCAGCCTCTTAAACTCCTCTCGCTGGATGTTTAAATACTTAAGGGCGTACTGTCTGCACCTCTGTCTTATCTCAATAACAGACACATCCCTCTTGGATATGCCCATCTCCTGCTCCACCTTCAGCTCTATTGGAAGACCATGACAATCCCATCCTGGGACATATTCTGCCCTCTCTCCTTTCAGGTTGTGATATTTTACAATAATATCCTTCAGTATCTTGTTCATGGCAGTGCCCAGATGGATATTCCCATTGGCGTATGGGGGACCATCATGAAGTACAAAGGTCTTTTTACCTTCCCCACTATCCACCATCATATGATACACATCCCTCTCCTGCCACCACTTAAGCATCCTGGGCTCATTTTTGGGAAGATTGGCCTTCATGGGAAACTTTGTCTTTGGAAGATTTAAGGTGTCTTTATAGTCACTCATAACCCCATCTCCTCATACTTAAAATTAATGGGACCATACCCTTTCCATTAATAGAGATTTTAGAAACATTTAGGTTGAACCAAGGCCCTCTATAAGTCAAGAAAAATATCCCTTTTACATGGAACGCAAGATGCCCTCCACCAGCTTTAACATCTCCCCTACACCCTTCCTTGCCTCATGGACCACATCTTCAAAAGAGGTCTCCTCCATACAATCGGGAAGATTTTTATTGGTGAGACAAGAAAGACCCAGTACCTTTATCCCCATATGTCGGGCGGCAATGACCTCCATAACTGTGGACATCCCCACGGCATCTGCCCCCCACATCCTAAAGGCCCTGGTCTCAGCCGGGGTCTCCAGGGAAGGGCCAAGCACCCCTATATACACCCCCTTTTCCAGGGCTATACCCAGAGAAAGGGCGCAATCTTGAGCAAGTTTTATAAGACCAGGGTCATAGGGTCTGCTCATGTCTGGAAACCTCTCACCTAGCTCCTCTATGTTCTCCCCCACAAGGGGATTTCTACCTGTAAAGTTTATGTGGTCTGTGATAACCATAACCCTACCCTTCTCAAAAAGGGGATTTATGGCACCTGCGGCATTTGTAATTATCAGGGTAGAACATCCCAGAAGTCCTGCAAGTCTTACCCCAAAACACACATCAAAGGGAGAATATCCCTCATATAGGTGTACCCGTCCTTGAAACACCAGCACCTCTCTCTTCCCAAACACACCCCCAAGGACCCTACCCCGGTGAGTCTCCACGGTAGATAGAGGGAAATGGGGGATCTGTGCATATTCCATTTCCCACACAAGGTCCATGAAGGAGGTCATATCCCCCAATCCTGTCCCCAGCACCAAGGCTATGGAAGGGGAAAAACCCGGAGGCATGGCCTTTTGCACAAAATCCCTTGCCTCTTTTAACCTCAAAAATTTTTCCTTTGACATAAACCTCTCTCCTTTACTATCCTCTGGGAAACCGATGTCACACATTTCCTCTTTACTTAAATAACCCCGGGCAGGTATACATCTAAAGCCATGGACATTGCAACCCTATTTGGTATTATTGTAGGTTTTGCCCTCCTCATTGCCGCCATTGTCCTGGGGGGAAATTATAATATCTTCCTGAATATTCCAGGCCTTATGATCGTCATAGGAGGTACTTTTTCCGCTGCCTGTATCAACTTCCCTTTATCAGACATCTATAACAGTTTTGTGGCGGCATTTAAGATCTTCGTCACCAAAAAACTAAAGGCAAACGAGGTGGTAAATCTAATGGTAAAGATCGCTGATATATCCAGAAGAGAGGGGCTCCTTGCCCTTGAACACATAGAAACCGACAACAATATCCTCAAAAAGACGTGCCAGCTCATTGCTGACAACGCAGACACAGACCTCATTCAGGAAACCTTAATGATTGAGATCACCTCCATGAAACAGAGACATTTTATCACCCAGGAGGTATTTAAAAAGATGGGAAGTTATGCTCCTGCCTTTGGTATGGTAGGCACACTCATAGGCCTGGTGCAGATGCTCTCTTCCCTCAAGGATCCAGATGCCATAGGTCCTGCAATGGCGGTGGCTATACTCACCACTTTCTATGGCAGTGTCCTCTCAAACCTGGTCTTCCTTCCCATAGCAGGCAAACTAAAGAGCAGGACCACAGAGGAGGTGCTTCATCTCCAGATAATATTTGAAGGGGCAAAGTGCATCCTTCAGAATAACAACCCAAGATTTGTGTACGAAAAACTCTCCTCCTTTGTACCCCCAAAGGAGAGAAGATATGAGCGAAGACATTAAACTGGATATTCAGAGGCTAACAGATCCCTTTGAAGAGGAAGAGGAAGGGGAATCCTGGCTCCAGACCTTTGCGGACCTGAGCATGTTGCTCCTCACCTTCTTTATCCTTTTATATTCCTTCTCTTCTCTGGATCAGCGTATCTTCAGATCTTATATCCTCTCAGTAAAACGAGCACTTGGGGCAAAGGCAAACAATGAAATGGGGATGAATGTCAAATTTACCAAGGAACAGGGGATATTTCTAAAGCAGGCCCAGCTAATCAAACAGATAATGGAAGAGCAGAGTAAGGTATTTTCAGATTTTAATTTTTATTATAACTCCAGGGGAATAGAAGGAGTAATAGGGGCCAGATTTGACAAGGGCAAGGTAATAATAGACCTTGCTGGGGATGTGCTTTTTCCCCCGGGGCAGGTAACCCTAACTCCAAAGGGCAAAAGGGTGCTTAGACAACTAAAGGACTTTTTGATAATGCATCCAGAGGAGACCATAAACATAATAGGTCATACAGATGATGTCCCTCCTCCTCCCAACTCCAGATTTAAAGACAACTGGGAGATATCGGCCCTCAGGGCCATAAATGTACTGAGGTATCTCACCAAACTGGGGATAAATCCTGACAGGATGACTGCCACGGGACTTGCAGACACAAAACCCCTGGTCCCCAACACCTCTCCTGAAAACAGACAAAAAAATAGGAGGGTAGAAATCGTTTTGGAGAGGAATTTCTATGAGTGATTTTCTTACTCCCAGGGAATGCAATATCCGCTTTAAAGGAAAGATGGGGTCACGCAGGTGTGTGCGGGTATCTCATCCTTCGCTGAAGGTGAGACTCTCCTCAGGGGAAGAATTCCCTGTAAAGGACCTCAACACCTATGGAGTTGCCTTTAAATACAAGGGAAGTGAATATTTACCAGGAGAGGTCCTCACCCTGTCAGTATACTTTAAAGATAGAGAAGTCCTAAAGGATTGGAGGGCAAAGGTGAAACGCCTTGCAGGAGATGCCCTGTGTTGTGAATTTATGGACCTTGGGAGAAGAGAAGAATATACCCTGGATGCACTTATTGTGGAGATCCAGAAAGAAGAAATAAAAAAGAGAAAACAAAAGGAGGAATAGATGGCAGGTAGCTATAACAAGGTAATACTTATTGGAAGGCTAGGAAGGGATCCTGAACTCAAATATACCCCTTCGGGCACACCTGTGGCAAATTTCCCTCTGGCAACAAGTGAGGTATATGTGGACAGGGAGGGAAACCGGCAGGAAAAGACTGAATGGCACAGGATAGTTGTATGGAGCAAGCAGGCAGAAAGCGTGGCAAATTATCTGAGCAAGGGCAGGCTTGCGCTGGTGGAGGGTTCTCTTCAGACAAGAAAGTGGACAGATGCGCAGGGGCAGGAGAGATATACCACAGAGATAAGGGCCCAGCGGGTGGTCTTCCTGGATTCCCAGGGGACTGCGGTAGGTTCTGAAGAGGTGCTCTCCTCCCCCAAATCCAATCCCACAGACCCCTTTAATGTAAATGAGGAAGATTTGGGTCCTGCCTTCCCATCTGAAGCAAGTGGAATGGATGAAGCTCCCTTTTAGGGACCTATCCCCTCTTAAGGGAGGTGGCTATGGACATTATTTCATTTGGATCCAGGATGAGAATGACCCGGCCATCTCCCAGGATAGTGGCACCAGCAAATCCATGAATATCTCCCAGATATTCTCCCATAGACTTTATTACTATCTCCTGCCGATGGAGTAGGGTATCTACGATTAGACCGATCTTACGCTCATTTACTGAAATAATAACCAGGGGTAGAATGTCCCTATCCTTTTTACCATTACACACCCCCAGGATCTCTCCAAGCTCTACCAGACCAACCACTTCTCCCCGAAGGGTGGTGGTCTTTCTCTTATTTACCTCATATATCTTTGAGGCAGGGATCTTTGTGGTCTCGGAGACGGCATCCAAGGGGATAGCATAAGTATGTTTTCCCACGTCCACCAACAGGGCCTCAATAATGGCAAGGGTAAGGGGCAGAGAAAGGGTAAATTTGGTGCCCTTTCCCAGTTCTGTATGCACAAATACATTCCCATTGAGATTTTTTATATTATTTCTCACCACATCCATCCCCACTCCCCTCCCCGAGACATCTGTTACCTTTTCTGCAGTGGAAAATCCTGGCGCAAAGATAAGGTCTATTGCCTCTCTCTCATCCATCTTCTCGGCCTCCTGGGGAGTGATTATCCCCTTCTCAATGGCCTTTTTCTTGACCTTCTCCGCATCAATGCCGCGCCCATCGTCCTCCACCTCTATTATCACAGAATTTCCCTCATGAAAGGCCCTAAGCCATATCTTACCCACCTCAGGTTTTCCAGCCGCCCTCCTCTCCTCAGGGGTCTCCTGACCATGATCCACTGCATTACGAATAAGATGAAGCAACGGGTCTCCAACCACCTCCACCACACTCTTATCCAGTTCTGTCTCCTCTCCCTCAATGATCAGGTCTATCTTCTTTCCACTCTTCCTGCTTAGATCCCTCACCAGACGTGGAAAACGGGAAAAAACCGTCTTTATGGGCATCATTCTCACCTGCATAATAGTATCCTGAAGGTCATCGGATATCCTTCCCAGGGCATCAGTGGTCTCATAGAAAAATTGTATCATCTCGGAGATATCCTTTCCCTCTTCCAGTTGCTTGGTGAGGAGTACAAATCGGTTACGGTTAATAATAAGCTCTCCAATGAGATTCATTAGGTGATCCAGTTTCTCGTGATCCACGCGTATGGTTGAAGAGGTCTTTATTCTATCACTCTTTTTGACCTTCTTATCACCCTTTTTCACCTCTATCTTCTGGGGCTTAGGGGAGGAAGGAGGCGCCTTTTTGGGTTCAGGGGCAGCAGGGGAAGAAGGGGGGGCTTTCTCTTCAGAAGGTGACTCTGGTTTCTTCTCCTCTTCAGAGGGGGGAGCAGACACAGCGGCCTTTTCCATCCTCTCTATTTCCTTACGAATCATCTCCTCCAATATTTCCGCTTCCTGCCTCAAGATAGAGACCAGGGTATCAAAACCAGAGTCCATATTTCTACCCTGATCCACCAATGTGGCAGTCCGGGCGGCATACTCTGCCACCTCTCCCAGCTCCATATATTCAGAGGCGTTCTTTAAGGACTGAAACGCACGATAGAGTCCATCTATGTACTCCTTATTCTCAGGGTCCTTTTCCAGGGTCTCCAGGGCAAGGTATATATTTTCAAATTGCTGTTTTACTGTCTCCTTAAATACCTTTAAATCCTCATCATCAACGGGTTCACTTATCTCTCCCCCCTTTTCTTCTCCTTTCTCTTCCCCCTCAGATGCCGAGGTAGCCTCCTGCGGGGGAGCTTTCACCTCTTCCCCTGTCAACCTCTTCAAAGAATTTTCAAGGTCTAAAATCAATGAAGAGATATCTGGGGGGGTGACATAGCCTGATTCTGGATCTATGGCTGAGACCATCTCTTCCATTACATCAATCGTCTTGAGTAAGAGGTCCAGTATATCCGGAGGGATATTTTCTTTATTCTGACGGAAATAATTTAAAAGGCTCTCTGCCCTGTGACTCAGCTCATAAAATTCCTTATACCCAATAAGTCCACTGTTTCCCTTTAGATTATGAAAATAGCGAAAGATATCCTGGATTATCTCCTGACTACGCTCTGGCTCCTTTTCCATATCAATTAGGAGCTTATTTAGATTTTCAATATTATCCTCTGCCTCTTCCAGGAAGTCAGAGAGATGTTCTGGACTATTGATGGTGAGCAAATACGTCTTTTCCTCTACCTCCTCTATATCCTCCTCAGAAGAAGAAGGGGAGGAGATCTCACCAGATGGTTTTTCTCCAGCGAGAAGGCTATCAATGGTGTCAATAATAGTATCTATGGGCACATCTCCTTCATCTCCCTCTTCCTCAAGATTATCTAGCATCTGACGAAGTGCATCAGTGGCCATGAGGATCACATCCATTATCTCAGGGGTATTTTTTATATTACCCTTCCTCATCTCATCCAGGATATTCTCTGCCTTATGGGCCACCCGATTCATCTTATTCAAGCCCAAAAAGCCAGAAGCCCCTTTTAAGGAATGCATGGGTCTAAATATCTCATCTATTATGCTGAGATCGTCTGGATTCTTTTCCAGTTCCAGAAGATTTGGCTCTATGGTTTCCAGATGTTCCCTGGCTTCAGTAATAAAATCCAGCAATACTTCCTGATCCATCATGGCCTATGTCCCCTCTCCTTTTATTTTACTTTTTTCCAAGTAGCATCTGTACATTCTTAAGAAGTTTATTAGGTTGGGCAGGCTTTACCATATATATATCTGCCCCCACTTTAAGCCCCGCCTGAATATCCTTGTCTTCCCCTTCAGTACTCAAGATGATTATAGGCAGGTCCTTAAAGACCTCCTGTTCTCTGACGTTCTTTATAAAGGTAAGTCCATCCATCCTGGGCATATTTACATCACATATAATAAGACACACATCAGGATTGGAATATAATTTTTCAAGGCCATCTAATCCATCTTCTGCAGTTATGACCTTAAAGCCCGCCTTTTTTATAACAAAGGAAACCAGGTTCCTCACTGTCTTTGAATCGTCCACTATTAAAATTACCCTTTCCTTCATAGGCAACCTGCTTTGTTAAAATTTCAATATCCTGTTTACTAACCTGGTGAGATCCACTATTCCCACCAGCCTATCCCCCACCTTTATAAGTCCAATAATAATATCACTTGCTCCTATGTGAATCTCTATATTCCATTCTATATCCTTCTGGGGGACCTTGTGCATATTGGTTATTCGCTCTACCATAATCCCAACCCTAAAGTCATGAAAATTACATACCACAACAAAACGGTATTTATCAATATCAGATATCTCTGTCCCCAGCATGGAAGAAATATCTAGCAAGGGGACTATCCTGTTTCTCAGGTTTATAACACCCACCATAAAGTCAGGAGAAGAAGGAAGCTGGGTATAGGGGACCTTTTTTATCACCTCCTGCACCTCATGGATGGGAATGGCTATCTCTTGATCCCCAATGGCAAAGCCCACAAACTGTACCTCTGAAAGGGAACGGATATCTATCTGGGCACCAGGTTTAACATCTCCCCCACCCAGTTTTTGGCCCTCCACAGAGATAGCGGGAGGGATATTCTCTTCTCCCAAATACTTTTTGATAAAATCAAGCTCATAAGTACTATACACTCCTTCCCTTTCTCCTTCCTCGGGAAGGATAACGTGTTCTTTTAAATACTCTTCAGGAGTCTTCATGTTCATGGTCTATTATCTCTCTGGCTAATTCTAAATATTGTTTAGCTCCCCTACTGGCTGGAGCAAGGTTATAGATTATCTCACCCCTTGCACTGGCCTCCCTGAACTTGGTATCTATACCTATTATCGTCTTAAAAAAACGGTCCTTTAGATTCTCTCTAAGGACCTCCACTACCCTCCTGCATGCCCCCACCCTGCGATCAAACATGGTGGCAAGGGCCTTATAGGATAGGGGGTGAGGTAATACCTTATTCAACATCCTAATGGTGTCAAAAGTCAACCTCAATCCGTGCAGTGCCAGAAATTCCGCTTGAATAGGTATCACTGTAAGGGTGGAAGCCACCAAGGCATTCACCAGAATGACTCCAAAACTAGGGGGACAGTCCAGGATAATATATTCATAATCTCCATCCAGCATGGAGAGGACCCTCTTTAATATCCTGCCCTTACCCACCCTATCCTTTAATTCTGCCTCTACCACAGAAAGTTTTATTGACCCAGGGATAAAATCAAAAAAGTGTCGTTTGTTTCTCTGGATAAGCCCATGGAGATCTTCCCGCGAAGGACTTTCTTTGAGGAATATATCTACCACACTCTCGTGGATGGTCTCAGGATAATAAGCAAGATGAATGGTGGCAGAGGCATGGGGGTCCAGATCTATCACCAGGGTCTTCTTCTTTAGAATAACCAATGCCGCCCCCAGGGTAAGGGCAGTGGTGGTCTTTCCCACCCCTCCCTTTTGATTGGCAATGGCAATAACCCTGGGCTCGTAACTGGACATTTATTTGCTCAATTCCCTCATTAATAAATTATAAAGGGCCTTCCAGTCATCCTCATATACATTTAAGAATTTAACTCCCACTCTATATCCTCCAAACCCCCTCTCTACCCTCACCACCTCTGCCACTGCAATGAGAGATTGATTCACAGAACTTTCAAACACCTTAAAAAAACTGGGATGATATCTGTGTAATCCTGGAACATAAAGGGTAAGTTGCAATTTATCTCCCACGGAAAAGGGCTCTGAGATCTCCAACAACAATCCCCCAGGACTTATGTTCAAACACCTGGAGGAGATCATCCTCTGACTCTTTATGGGAAAGACGAACCTCCTTACCTCTACCTTTAACTCCTTATTTAATCTCTGATACTCTCTCCTGTCCCTCTCCACACTATTCCCCCTTTTTATACACAATGGTACCTGGGTAATATTTTGGAGTAAAGGCCCTGGATAAATTATGTAATGATTCTGAATGGCCCAAAAAGAGATAACCCCCATCTAACAGATTATCATATATAAGATTTATTACCTTTTTCTTTGCTTCTTCATCAAAGTATATTATTACGTTGCGACAAAAAACCACATGGGACTTTTCAATCTGTTTTACCTGAAACCTGTCAATAAGATTTATATGGCGAAAAGAGACTATTTTTTTGAGAAAGGGCCTTACCTGATATTTGCCTTCCCCTATCTTATTAAAATACTTTGCCTTAAGGTGGGGAGGCGTGAGACGCAAGGAATACTCCCCATATATACCCCTTTCAGCCGCTCGCAATACATCCATGGAGATATCATTGCCCGTTATCTTTATATTCCACCTGGAGATCTCTGTCTTTAAGACCTCGTGAAGAATAATAGCCAAGGTATATGGCTCTTCCCCAGTGGAACATCCTGCAGACCACAGCCTTAGTTTCCTGGAGGTCCTGGAGCGCTCTATGACCTCTGGGAGTATCTTATTCTGAAATACCTCCAGTTGTGGTGGATTCCTGAAAAAACAGGTCTCATTGGTGGTAATGACAGAATATAGTTTCTCTAATTCCTTTTTTCGCTCAGGGTCATACTTTAAAAAATAATAATACTCACTAAAGGAATTGAGTCCCAGGGTCTTTAACCTGTTGGTAAGCCGTGTCTCCAGAAGATATTTACGGTTGTCGGCAATATATATCCCTGTCTGCTGATAGATAAAATCCCTAAGGAGCACAAATTCCTCATCCGTTATCCTAAAATCCCTTTTCAATGTTGTAGTCTTGGTTAGCAAGCCCATAACACCCTTATCCTGAATTAAAAATAACTTTAAGACTTCCTGGCCAATATCTTTTCCACCAGGGCCTGAACTTCGGGGTCCTGTTCCTCATTCAAAAATTCTATCAAAAGTCTGGTGGCCTCTGGACTCTCAATCTTATCCAGGGTCTCCACCACCTTTATCTTAAGCAAGTTATTATTCCCTTTTAAAATAGGCTCTAACACCCCAATATCAAATCCCTCTTTTATCTCTCCAAGTATCTCCATGGCCCTCATCTTTACCCAGTCATCGTCATCTTCCAGCTTTCCCACCACATAAGATATTATCTTGGACTTGTCCTTCAATTGATAGAGGGCATCCAAGGCACTAACCCTCACCTCTTTGCTTATATCTTGAAGCCTGGGCACAATATTCTCTATTATCTCGTCTTCGTCCTCACAACACAGGATATAGGATTCCACTGCAACCTTGCGAATGTCCTCTTCTTCATCCTCCAAGGCCCTTTGAATGTAGGGCAAAAATCTCTTCTCTCCAAATCTCCCAAAGGCGTAGATGGCCATGAGCCTGTGCAGGGGATTTTCACTGGATGCCATTTCCATAAATCTCTCTTTGATGTAGTCGCTACCAAGGGCGATGCAGGCATTTAGGGCCACCTCCTTTACATCATCGTAGGGATGATCCAGGAACCTCAAAAGACGAGGCGCGGCATCCTCAAACCTTAATTTTTCTCCCAAAAACTTAAGGGCATTTTTTATAACCTTTCCATCCTTATGCCTCTCAAGCACATCCAGAAAGAAATCCCTTACATCTTCCTCCCCTTTATCACACAGGGCCTTACTGATCTCCCTTTGAATATCCCTATCCACATTCCAAAATATATCCACCAACACTTCTCTGGCCTCAGGTGTATCCATCTCACAGAGCAAACGAATGGCAAAGAGCTTTCTCTTCTCCTCTCCTGAATTGAGGTCTTGAAGCAAAGAAGGGGTAACCCCAAACCCCTTTAAGATATCCCTTATCTCTTCCAGCAACTCCTCATCCTTCTCCTCATCCAGCTCTGCGGCAAAATCCAAAATGGCCCTTGCGGCCCTGTCATTTTTTATACAGGAAAGTCCCTTGAGAGCGGCCACCTGGACATCCCTGTCTTCATCAGAGAGGGCCTCTATGAGATAATCCTCAAATCTATTTCTCTGTCCCTCGCTCAACAACTCCAGGGTCCTGCTTCCCATAAGGGTAACCAGTGCCTGAATTATTTTATTCCTTAAAGGAATATTATCTGTCTCCAGTTTATTTAACAGGGAAGGCACCATCCTAACCTTTCCCATCTCTGCAAGGGCATCTATAATGGCCGCATCTATGAGATCAGAACCCTTCCCGAGATGGTTTATGAGGACCTCGGCAGAGGCCTCACTACCCAATCTCTTCAGGGCCTCAATTGCCGCAAATCTCACCCATTCCTCATCCCCCAGGGCATTTTCAAGACATGGCACAGCCTCCAGATATCCAATCTTACCAAGACTTATGGCCGCCTGGGACCTCACATTTGGATCCGGGTCTGAGGATAAGATATCACACAAGGGCTTAACCACCATAATGCTCTTTATGTTTCCAAGGATATCCACTGCAAATATACGTATATCTGGATCTGATTCATACAGAAGGTCCAACAAGATATCTATCCCCTGCTCTCCTATATCCCTTAAGATATCCACAGCCACATTTCGGATAGATACATCATCCTCCCACAAGAGGGGCACCAGTGCCTGGATGGTAACCTCCCCTCCCAATTTTCTAAGTGAGAGTTCCGCGGCCTCCTGAACCCCCACATTGGAACTCTTCAGGAGGTTTACCAGTTGAGGAATGGCCTCAGTACAATTTTCCTCTCCTGCCAGAAAACACGCCTCCCTCACCTCTATGGGGTCGGAGGAGCGCAATTTTTCTGTTATTGTATTACAACCTGCCATATACTCCCTTCTCTTTTTGTGGTTTTGCCATCAAAGATACAGGTTCCTAGTAATGGCCTCCGCCATATCCCCAATATCCACTATCTCGTCGGCCAAATTTGCATCCACGATGGCCCTGGGCATCCCATATACCACACAGGTCTTTTCACTCTGTGCAAGGGCCCTTCCCCCCTTCTGTTTAAGGACCTTGATCCCCTCCAGTCCATCATTTCCCATCCCTGTGAGGATCACTCCCAGGGCCCGTTTGCCCACCCCCAGGGCAATGGAGCGCATGAGTTCATTGGCCGAGGGCTTATATAGGGCATTAGTTGGCTCCTTACTCACCTCCAATTCTATCCTGCTCACCTTTTGCACCAGCCTGAGGTGATGTCCCCCTCTGGCAATATATGCCACCCCTGGCCTTACCACCTCTCCATTTTCCGCCTCTTTTACGCTTATCTTGCATATCTCATCCAATCTCTTGGCAAATGGACCAGTAAAGGCCTCTGGCATATGCTGTGCGATAAGGATAGGGGCAGGAAAATTCTTATCCAATTTGGTGAGGACCTGCTGCACCGCCATTGGACCTCCTGTGGATACTCCAATGCCCACTATATCCCTCTTCTGGACCTTTCCCTTAAACTGTCCCACTTCCACATGCTTCTCCACCACCTTCCTTCTAGTTATCCTGGGAAGCTTTTTCTTTTTGGCAATAAGCTTAACCTTTTCTTGAAGCTCCTTTTCTATCTTAACTATCTCCAGAGAAACCTTGGAGAGCTGTTTGGGGATATAATCCACTGCACCAAGTTCCAGGGCCTTTAGAGTTGCCTCTGCCCCTTCTCTGGTAAGGGAGCTTACCATCAATACCGGCTTGGGGCACTCCATCATAATATGCCTAAGGGCGGTCAATCCATCCATTACTGGCATTTCAATATCCAGGGTAACCACATCTGGATCCAGTTCCTTTATCTTTTCAAGACCTTCCTTACCATCCTTGGCAGTGCCCACCACCTCAATCATGGGATCCTTCTCCAGCATGGAACTTATGGCCTTTCTCATAAAAGCGGAGTCATCAACCACCAAAACCCTTACTTTTTCCATATATCCTCTCCCTCGTTATATTTTTTTCTCCTGGTGCAACATTCGGCTCCAGGTCTCAACCAATTCCTCATCCCACTGAGACCCTGCCCCCTTTTCCAATATATTTAAGGCACGCTTGGGATCCATGGCCTGCCTATACGCACGATCAGAGGTCATTGCGTCAAATGCATCCACCACACTTATTACCCGTGAAAGAAAAGGGATATTATCCCTGTCTATACCATCTGGATATCCCCTTCCGTCCACCCTTTCGTGATGATGATAGATTATGGGCATAATATCCTTCAAGGTCTCCACCTGAGATAGTATCTCCCTCCCTATCACAGGATGCTTTTTCATGACCTCGTATTCTTCATCTGTAAGCCTCCCTGGTTTATTCAGGATACTGTCAGGGATACCTATCTTACCTATGTCGTGGACGATACCAGCCCAATACAGTTTATCCAGTTCCTTGGAGGTAAGTCCCAGCTTCCTTCCCAGTTTAAGGGCATAATGGGCCACCTGGTCTGAATGACCCTTTGTATAAGAATCCTTGGCCTCCACCGCCTTTGCCAGGGAACGAATCACCTCCCTGTTCATCTCTATCACCCGTCCATATAACTGGGCATTTTCTATAATGGCCGCTGTTTGAGAGGCAAAGACAGTAAGGAGTTGCAACTCATCTTCATTAAAGGGTGGTGAGTCCCCCTGCCTCACCAATGCTATGGCCCCAAGGGGGCCCTCTTTGCCTATAAATGGAGAAAGCATTATCTGATAAGAAGAAAGTCCCTTTTCAAGTGACATATCCACAATTTCCCTATCTTCTAACCTACCTGGAATGTGTATAATGGATCTTCGTTTTGAAATACAAAGAAAAACCACCTGTTTTATGGCATTTAAAAGCATTGGGGTGGTCCTAAATAATCCCCTTATCCGGGAGATCTCCATCTTTCTGGACGCTCCCTTTAAAAGAAAAATTGCACTCCCCTCAGGAGAAAAGGTCCTCTCCACATGAAATAAAAACTCATTTAATACCGCAGATAACTCTAGCTTGGCATTGAGGTCCCTATTTAACTTTAATATCTGGACCAGCTTATCCAGCCGTTCCCTCTCCTTCCTCTCCATGCGTCTCCTGAAGGCGCTGTCCAGTTTTACCAGCAGGTGATTTAGATAAAAGGGCTTGGGAATATAGTCCAGGGCACCTTTTTTCATTACCTCCACTGCAGTCTCTATGGTACCAAATCCCGTCATTACCACCATATCCACGTCCAGATTAAACCTGTTTATCCTATCAATAAGGGCCAGTCCATCCATCTCTGGCATCTTTAAGTCCGAAAGGACTATATCAATCCCTGGTTCCTTCTTTAATATCTCAAGGGCCTTTGCCCCATTTTCCGCCTCCACCACCTCATATCCATGATCTGTCAGGGCCTCCCTGCATATCTCCCTCAGGCTCTCTTCATCGTCCACTACCAAGACCTTTCCCTTGGCCATTGACTCTCTCTCTGCCATTTTATTCTCCCAATACCTTGTCTTCTTAATAGGTCACACACCGCCTCTCCCCTCTCCACTCCCTCCCCAGATAAAATAGGTGTGTATTTCCCTCTAATTTTGTCCCCTTTTTCCTATCCCCAGTGATCCTTCTACCCCACCTCATAAGATTTTATCTTAACCTTAAATGCAACTATCCCTTATCTAACAAGCCCCTATGGGACACTTATCTGCATTTAAGATCTCAAGATATTCTCCTCCCATCCTCACTGCCAGAAGCCTGTTTTTAGAGGCAAGGTTTATCAAATCCTCAGAGAGATAAAAGGAGGCAATCATCCCCATCAGGCTCCTCTCCTCAAATTCAGGGAAGAAATCAAAAAAATCCTCCACCAAGGAAAGGACCTCCTCTATGTGATGAGATTTAAATTTTGTCTTTACCTCCACCACAAACACATACCCCCCTGCCACTGCAATCACATCATATTCCCGGACCCTCCCATCAGGCAATTTTTTCCTTCTCCTTACCATAAGGTCTTCTACCTCTAAACCAAAATATCTTCTAATGGCATAGGGGATCCCTGGGGCCACAATATCTTCAGCCTCTGTTCCCATCTTTATGGCCATATCACTCCATTTCTTATTTATCTCATCCTTAAATACCTTCATCTCATCTTTGAAATCCCTCATCTCATCCTTAAAATCCAGCATCTCGTCCTTGAACATCTTCATCTCGTCCTTAAAGTCCAGCATCTCATCCTTAAATACCTTCATCTCATCTTTGAAATCCCTCATCTCATCCTTAAAATCCAGCATCTCGTCCTTGAACATCTTCATCTCGTCCTTAAAGTCCAGCATCTCATCCTTAAATACCTTCATCTCGTCTTTGAAGTCCCTCATC
>Ga0256914_1000847_pt1 | contig 29474 bp, 24 predicted proteins | sample HulkmetaG_FD_191571 | JGI IMG/M metagenome (GOLD analysis project Ga0256914, IMG submission 191571) | Hydrothermal chimney microbial communities from Main Endeavour vent field at the Juan de Fuca Ridge, Pacific Ocean - Hulk | ecosystem: Environmental > Aquatic > Marine > Hydrothermal vents ... | reverse complement strand
ACCCGTAGAACGAGAAAGTATGGTAAAATTGATAAACTACCATTTAAAAGCACATCAAATTCCTATATTCTACAGGATAGGGAAAATTGTTACTAACAATAATCTGATAACCGCCAATGTGCGCCTAATAGGTAAAGTGGGGAGCACAGAGGGGCAGGTATATCTAACAAGTGAGAACAAAAAATGGTTTATTCGAAATATTCAAATCAACTTTAACGCCCTTACTGAAAGAGAGACAACTCGTAAAAAAACCGAAACGAAACCCTTTAATCCCTCTACGTTTGAGTGGATGCTAAAGAGTAACGAATAAATACCAAAGATGTGGGAGGAAAAAATGGCAAACGACTTTGTAGAGAGAGACAAAGCATTGCAACTACTGGACAAATACGTAAAAAGCGAATGGTTAAGAAAACATAGCCTTGCAACCGAGGCTGTCATGCGAGCCCTGGCAAGACGCTTAGACGAAGATGAAGATACATGGGGTGTGGTGGGTTTGCTCCATGATATTGATTTTGATATAGTTCAGGATCCGAAGATACACGGTAACAAGGCGGCTGAAATACTAAGAGAAGAGGGAATTAACAAAGAAGAGTACATCCAGGCAATAAGGGCACACAACGCCGAGGGACTCAACCTTGAAAGAAAAACCAAGCTCGACTACGCCCTCACCTGCGGGGAAACCATTACCGGACTTATCGTGGCTACGGCCCTCGTAATGCCAGACAAAAAATTAAGCTCCGTTAAACCCTCCTCAGTCGTAAAAAGAATGAAAAAAAAGGACTTTGCAAGAAAAGTATCGAGAGAAAACATACTTCTCTGTGAGAAAATAGGTCTAGATATAAACGAATTTGCAGAACTATCAGTCAAGAGTATGCAAGAAATTGCAGAAGAATTGGGATTATAGGAGGGTAAAATAAAAAAATAATTTCTAATTCATTGCAATATATTATATTATTATAGTAGCAAATATAGTAAAAAGATGAAAAAACTAAAAGAGATATTTTTAACAGTTCTTCTCTTACTCTCTCTGAGAGGTCTCCTAAGCGCCGATTCGCTTACCACCATCGATGGGATAGTGCAAAAACTGGGCTCCTACATTATGACAAAAATACCAGATCTCAAGGGAAATATCATCTCGGTAGATACCTTCAGTGTAGATTTTGGAGAGAATATTCCACTAGGAACAAGAATCAAAAACCTTCTCGAACTCTATCTTGTCAACAAGTACGCTCAAACCAAAATAAAAGATGGCTATACAGGACCACAGGTGTATCAGATAAGGGGGGATATTCAACTGTACAACGAAAAGATAAGAATTCTGATTCGTATCTTCAACAGTGACGAAACACTTATAGGAGGAACATACGTAGATGTTGATAAGAGTCCATTCTTAAAATCGCTGGTATCTCCCATTCCTTCTGTATCCGAAGGGGAAACTCCCAATCAAAACCAGGTAAAAGAAGATCCATTTGAACCTGATGACAATCCCGGTTTCGAGGTAGAACTGAGCACAAGCGAAACCAATATATTTGAGAGGAGCCTAGCAATAAATGATATTGACAGGTTTATCTTCCAGTTAAGAAAAACAAAAACCTTAAACCTTACAGTAAAAACCAATATAAACCTTCAGGCACTCCTATTTAAAGACGACGAAAATTATCCAATTGCCGCCAGTGAAGAGAGTGAGGACGGGACAGGAGTGTACCTAAACATCCAATTGACACCCGGGGTGTATATTATAGTTATACAGGGGGTAATACCCGGTGTAGAGGGCAATTACAAACTTACAGCAAGCTTTTCTACTTCAGAAGGAAAAACAACTCACGGTAATATACTCCCTGTGTTAAAGGAACAAACACCTATTACAGGAGTTATAAGTGCAGGAGAAAAAGAAACCATAAAAATCCAGGGTGATAATTTAACATTTTATACCTTCTCCTGTAAATCCAACGGAAGACTCCGAATAGATTTCTTCAACAATGCCCATAAAAAACTTTTCAGTTTAAAACCCTCTGTAACTCAACAAAATATTTACGAAAACCCTGATGAAAACCCCTCCTACGACCTATACACGGCACTCTTTATCGTAGAGGGAAGCATACTGGCCGAGGTAAAAGCAATTGACAGGTTGAACACCTCGATCAGTTACACAATGGAACTTAAAAAAACAACTCTTCCAAGAATATTTCCCGATAGCCGGGTTTCTTTAACAAAGGAGAATAAACCCATTTTTGTTATTCTCAGAATCATATCTCAAAATAAATATATATTCGATCTTGGACTTACCAATACATACGATTTTCAAATCCTATCCTTGCCGGATTTGAGTGAGGTTCCATATAATAGAGAAAAAGAAAATAAATTTGATTCATTGCTCGGAGCAGGGGATTATATAATCAGAATAAATCCTACAGGACACAACATCAATTTTAATCTAGTAGTAACAACTTCAAAAGATTAAGGTGATAAACACACATCACAGAAGTCGAGGGGGAGTATGGGAACACAGGTAGGAAGAATTGAAAAGGAATTTGTATTTAAGGCATTAATTGACGAGAAAATTCCCATTGAAATTCATGGCAATAAAAAAGAGTACGTCGGAGTAGTGGTAGAGGCGGATGAAGATAGGTTGATTCTGGAGGGACAAAACAAATCGTTAGAAAGTTTTACCGAGGGAGAAGAAGTAAGAGCATTTTTTTATCTAAAGAATAACTACCATACATTTAATTCAACAATTCTGGGAGTTGAAGACCAAAAATTAATCCTCAAACATCCCCCAGGGGTTTATAAAAACCTACAGAGGAAATACGAGCGCATAAAGATGCCGGAGGGAATAAATGTTTCTTTCACGCTAAAGGGTAAAAAAGTAGAGTTAAATTTTCCAAAATCCTCCGGATATCAACAGGTAGAAGAGCCCAAGTACTCGGAAAAATTTGATCCTAAAAGGCTGGACATACTGGTAAAGGATTTTAAAAAGAAAATAGCGATTATTGTTGCAACCAATAAAATAAACATGTTCAGAGATAAACTCCCCAGAACATACGAAGAAAAATTAATCGTAAGAACAAATAAATCCCTATGGATTCCATCAACAGAGGAGGATTTTCCTCTAAAAGATCCCTTTCCAGAAGAGACTGTAATTGTGAAGAGAGACCTTATAAAATACGAGGAATCGCTGGGTACCCCACCTTATATCATAACAAGCAAATTAGCCAATATCCTGTACGAAAAAAATAAAAAAGGCATCTTTTCGGAACTCTATACACCAATACTCTACAACGAGTATGTAGTCGGCTATATCTATCTGATGAATGACACACAGAATCGACGGAAAATAACTGAAAACACAATTGAGTATGTGAAAGAGTTTTCAAAGGTTCTCTGTTACTCCCTTAAAATCAACGGTTATTTCAAAGCGGAAACAACAGGCGAAAAACGCTTTGAGGCCCCGATTATAGACATGAGTGCATCCGGAATTCTCTTTTCACATCCATCCCCCGAATTAGGCAAAGAACTTCTTATCCATACCGATATAGACCTTACCATAAAGATAAAAAACAGGGCACTAAAAATCGGTGGCAGGGTGATGAGAAAATTCAAAGATAGTGATATGTACTATTTTGGCGTACAGTTTTTAAGAATCACACCGGAAGATTTCAGATTTCTATTTGAGTACCTCTATGGGAAACCCTTCTCCCCAGAGTACGAGGATAAATGGGAGGGAGGAGCCCCTCCCCCACCCCTTGACATATTTAACAATAACTAACAGACGCTTTTGAGAAGCTTTTATACAAAAGGTGATTGCAAAGCCTATATAAAAACTGTAACCTCTTCCTATGCAGCATAAGGAGAAGAATCAAAGTTTTTACACCGTTTCTCAGATAACCACAATAATACGCACGATACTTGAAGACGAATTTCCAGAGGTAGCGATAAAGGGTGAAATATCTAATTTCCGCCCATCCAGTACAGGTCACTACTACTTTAGCTTAAAGGACAACGATGCTTTAATATCCGTTGTCATGTTCAAGAGTAGAATACCAAACCTCAACTTTAAGCTTACCGATGGAATGGTGGTAATAGCCAAAGGAGCCATATCCGTCTACCCCAAAAGGGGAACCTATCAACTCATATGCGAAACGGTAGAATTGGCCGGTGAGGGAGATATCCTGGCCCTGATAGAGGAAAGAAAACGCAAACTTCAGGCAGAGGGACTATTCGATCAGTCCAGAAAGAAACCCATCCCTATTATGCCAAACAGAATAGCTGTTATAACCTCACCGACAGGAGCAGCAATAAGGGATATTTTGCGAGTCCTAAAAAGACGAAACATGGGGATAAACCTTATAATACTTCCCGCTCCGGTACAGGGGGATGATGCAGCAGAGATAATCTCCCAACAGTTGAGGGTAGCCAATAAGTACAAGTTAGGTGATGTGATAATTGTAACACGGGGTGGGGGATCTTTGGAGGATTTGCTACCCTTCTACGAAGAAAGCGTAGCACGAGCAATAGCAGAATCCGAAATTCCCGTTATCTCAGCTGTAGGGCACGAAATCGATGTGACAATATCAGACCTTGCCGCAGATGTAAGAGCGCCAACCCCATCTGCTGCCGCAGAGATGGTTTCTGCTTCAAGGGAGGAACTACTTGCAAAGGTAACTTATCTCGAAAACTTTCTGCTATCGCAGATAAAACAACGTTTAGAACGCTACAGACTCATTATGAACAACTTCACCACAGAGAATCTAAACCGGTACTTTAAACTCATGGTAGAGCGTTATACAATAAGACTGGATGACGCACGAGAACAAATAATAAACAGTATAGCTCATATATTTAAAGATAAAAAGCATAGGGCGGAAATTGCAATTAACACCATTATATCAAGCTCTCCCCAGGAAACGCTAAGAAGGGGATTCGCCATTGTGGAGAATAAGAAAACCGGCAAGATTTTAAGGACGACCAAGGGTGTAAGCCTACAGGATACACTTAATATAACACTCTACCAAGGCAAGCTTGATGCCACAGTTACAGCAGTCGAGAATCAAGGAGAAAAAAAATGAAATCGTTCGAAGAAAATCTAAAACGTCTTGAAGAACTGGCTGAAAAACTTAAGAGTGGAGAGGTACCACTGGAAGAGGCAATGGCAATATTCGAAGAGGGAATCACAATAGCCAAAAAGCTGGAAAAAGAACTTTCAAAATACGAAAGAAAAATTCAAATACTAATAAATAACCCTGAAAGAGAGAAAGAGGAACCGAAATTCGAATTGTTCCCGGAACTTTCAGAAAACAGCGGGGAAGAAAACAGCTAAAAATTTTTAAGAAACCTTACATAATCTCCCACTTTTGCTCCCACACGCTTAAAACTACCCTGTGCAAGTTCAAGAGCATATCTAGCGTAGTGCCGGGATTCAATAATTTTTTCAGATAGGGGTTTCATATTCTCTATCTGCAAAATTTTTCCGTCCTCCGACAGGAAGGCTATGGAAAGGGGAATATAGGTGTTTTTCATCCAAAACGTAAGACGCTCATCCCTATCAAATACAAACAACATACCCCTATTACTATCCAGATGCTTTCTATACATAAGTCCCCTTTCACGCTGTTTTGGGGTCTTTGCAACCTCTACAAGAAACCTGTGTCCCTTTATCTCCACAGGTATAACCTCTAATCCTTTAGCACAGGAGAAAAGAGTAATTACAACAGAGAAAAATATGGAGACATAAATACCTCTCTTACTCCACATACAGCAAGAACCCCTTTAGATATTCGCCCTCCGGATGAAAGAGATAAACCGGATGATCTGGCGGCGGATACAAATCCCTCACTATTCTAACATCTCTCCTGGCTCTAATGGCCTGTTTAAAAATAATATCTCTAAAAATTTCCCTTGTAACAACCCCTGAACAGGAAAAAGTTAGAATAAAGCCCCCGGAGCTAACTTTTTCGATGGCATTATAATTCAATTCAGAATACCCCCGAATAGCCCCCTTCAACTCACCCTGCCTCCTTGCAAACGGAGGTGGATCTAAAACAATAATATCGTACTGCCCGCTCTCCATACCCGAGATAAAATTCATTGCATTACCCTTTATCCATTCAATCGGTATTTCACATCCCGTTTCCCCAATAAATCCCCCCTCATTAAGTTCCAAATTCCTCCTGGACAACTCCACTGCATACCCGGAGCTCTCCACAGAGGTCACTTGAGTAGCCCTTCCCTTAATAGCGTAGAGAGAAAAACCACCAGTATACGAAAACAGATTCAGGACTCTCTTTTTGCGGGATATCTCAAGCATAATTGCCCTATTCTCCCGCTGATCCAGATAAAAACCAGTTTTCTGTCCCCTCGCATAATCCACTATAAATTTAATCCCGTTCTCCTCTATAATATCCCTTCCGTCTCCCTCTCCCACAAGATAGCCGGAGAGCCTTTCAAGCCCCTCTACCCGCGCCGCCCTCTCGTCCCGTTTCAGGTATACCTTTTTATCCGGGAAAATCTTTCTTATAACATCAATAATTCTACCAAGCAAAACCTCAACTGCTCTCACTTGAGATTTTATCACCACAGACCCATTGTAAACATCAGCGACAAGACCGGGAAACATATCCCCCTCAGAATTGATAAGTCTGTACGCGTTACTATTAAGAGTGAAGCACCTACGTAACTGGTAGGCGCTCTCAATTTTCCGTTCAAGCCAATCTTTAGCAAGCTCATCTCCGGAAAAATCAAACAAGCGGAGAGCAATTAGACTATTCTGAGAATAAAAACCCCATCCGAGTGTGGTTTTATCCTCAGAGACAACCCTCACTACAGAGCCATTACTAACATTACCAACTATATCCTTAACAGCCCCTCTATAGATCCACGGATGTCTAAAATTTCTTATAAGCCCCTCACCCTTTCCGTTCACTACTACAATTTCCATCAGAATTGACCCAAAAACTCCTTCAATGCCTCAGTTTCATACTCTTTGCCAAGATTTTCAACATTTCCAGGAGATTCTTCACTTCCGATTACCCTCATATATTTCACACTAAGAGGTTTTTCCAGGGAGAGTCTTACACCCTTGAAATCCCACACAGCTTCGGAGGGAGACAGAGAAGTTGGATTGCCATACTTATTGGTAAGGGCTTTGTACATCGTATAGTAATCCAAATTGTCCCTGTTTAACTCTATAATAATAACAACCAACCTTCCATTTTTAAACTGAAAGTATCCACGCTTTATATAGTGTCTTCCAGAAACCTCTATGAGCGTCTGCTCTGTTTCTGGCAAAAAGCTAACATCAGGATCACCTCTGTAGTAGAAGTACACACTCTTCTTTAAAAGGGCCTTAACGTTATCTACACTATCACCCAAACGAATATTCTGAAATCCTTTAGGGATAACACTTCCAATAGTGGACTGACTCCACCCGCCACAAATCCCCACAAAATCCAAGAGGAAAAGTGCAAACAGAAATAAAAAAATCCTTACACGCACGCGATTCTTTAAAAGCACTTTCCTACTCCCCTCTTTACAAACCTCTTCCCAAGTTCCCCCATCTACATTTAAGTCCTACTTAGAAAGAGCTATACTCAACGCAGTGGTTAACTTAAGGATATCCTGATTTCCCTTCCTCACCCTCTGGGATAGAACAGTCGCTATTCGCCTTATAACTTTGTATCCTATCTCCGGTCTAGTTTCACAGAGCCTTTCAAAATCTTTCCTCTTAATCTCATACAGCAAACAATCCGTCTTAGCGGTAATAGTTGCACTTCTCGTATCGTTTTCGAACATCGCCATCTCTCCAAAGAACGATACATACTTTGCATTTAACTTGACCATAGATTTCTCAGCCTGACTAAACCCCTTTTTACCAATCTTTAGAGTAAGATTTTTACTCACCTCCACCTCTCCCTCAAGAAAGAGAAACATCGAATCCCCCACCTCTCCCTCTTTCATAATCACAGCCCCTGCAGGAAACTCAACCTTCTTTGCGATTTTATATACCTCTTCTAACTCTTCCTCTGTAAGATCGGAGAGAATTCCTATCCTCTTAAAACTCTCGATACCCTTCTTTTTACTCATATCCTCCCTCGCCCGTGTAAGACTCACACCAGACCCAATAAAAATTTCCAAACTAAAAAGCTGCTAGCCCAAAATAAATGCCGAATCTGTATCTTTTATTACATAATCCTTTCCAGGATTCAGTTTTATCTGCAATTCTTCTTTAGTTTCCTCCTCCGCCAGATCTATCTCTGCTTCGGCAAACTTTCGCTTTATAAACTCGTCAATAGCAGAGGAATCCTCAGACAGAATATCGTCCAGGGTCATCTTTTTTTCCTCAGAGAGAACCCCTATTAGTATTCCCTTTCCATTCTCCAAAAAATATTCGGCAAGCTCAAGAAATGTCTTACCAACAAACTGAGACGGTATAGCTATATTTCTTATAAGGTGTCGTCCGTCAATGGAAAGCATCTCCTTTACAACCAGAGGAATCCCGGTGGAGACTGTAGAGCTTGCGTGTAAAAAGCCGTTGAACTCCCCGTATACTACAATATCATCCACATTTGCTCTCTTCAGATGCTGTTCATTCTCGGGATTAACCAATTCGGCACTTAAAACAATATCAGGATTAAGTGATTTTATCCCCAATGCGGCGAGTATCGTTCTCTCGTCCGCATTCTGGATAGTTTTTCCTCCAGAAGCATCGGATAGAAGAATAGCGGCTCTGGCGGTTGTTATAGAAGCCTTATTCAGTATCTTTTCATTCGTAAAATCTCCCCTCACAAACCTCAGATCTATCTCTGGAAACTTCGATGTCAGAGCCTGAAATTCTTCCGGATCCATTTCATTTATCAGTACAACCCCCTGTTTACCCCTACCAGATATTTTAGCTATACCCTCAATAATCTTTTCGGCATTCACATTCCACCCACATATAACCGTATGGTTTTTCATAGATACATCCTGCAAGCCTTTACCCTCCCTTATCTTTCTATCAACAAAAATACTTGCTATCGTACCAGAAAGAATAGATGTCGTAACCACTCCCATAAGCATAATCAGAAGTGCCAGAATTCTACCAGAAGTGGTAATTGGATACTTATCACCATACCCCACAGTTGTAACTGTTACAATAGCCCACCAAAAGGCATCAAATAACCTTCCAAACATCTTATGATTTGAATGAGTTTCTGCAAGAAAAACAAATCCCCCTCCAACAATCACAATAATTGCAACGGCGAGAAGGAGCTTGGGAAGATTCTCTTTTTTGAGGTCTTTGTATAACTCGCCTATTTTTTGAGTGAAGAAAAATACTTTTTTAGGGTTTTGTCTCTTCTGCGTTTGCATATCTATCTATTATTTTATCGGTATTAACTCCTTTCAATTGATTTATTTTAAAAATTATAAAATAATGAATGATAATGAGGAAGCTAATTTTACTCTTCAGCGTAATTTTTTTAACTTTCACCTTTACCAACTGTACTACGACAAAGGGTACCCTATTTTCTAAAATAGCCGCCTCAGAAACAGAACACACCAAAGGCAAAGTAATAGAGGAAGAACCGAGCAAAACAGAGGAGAGTATTAAAGAGAACACAAGTACGGAAGAAAAGGGACTAAAAATCATCACCCATCCAGACAATGCCGATATCTATATCAATGATAACTATATGGGAAAATCCCCCCTTCTTATATCAAACCTTGAGCGAGGCACCTACAAAATTACCATAGAAAGAGAGGGTTACTACACAAAAATAGTGTGGCTCGACTACAACGGTACATCTCTAATCTATGAGACAGATCTAAAGCAAATAGTTGGATTTTTATCCATACATGTAACCCCCTCCAACTCTACAATTATAGTGGGAGATCAGTTAATAACAGAGGGTCTAAAACAACTTCCCGTAGGTACCTATCAAGTGAGTGTAAGATCCTTTGGATACAGGGAATACAAAAAACAAATAAAAATAACACCCGAAGCCGTCGTACGATTAAATATTACACTCGAAAGGGCAGAATTTAATATTTCGGAACTTTCCGCAAATAAGGAGTCATTCAACCCCAGAAATCCAGGTCTTTTGGGAACCATAGAGTTAACCTTCGAAGTAACTAGTTGGGGAGAAGGGAATGTAAAGATTTACAACGAAGGTGGAAATTTAGTATTTACAAAAGCTCTGAGTCCATTTAACACATGGCACCAGATTTTTAGATGGAATGGTAAATCTACACGGGGAGAATCTCTCCCCGACGGCCTCTATAAAATAGTGTTGACAGCTACATCTTCGAAGGGAAAGAAGACCATTAAAAGAGAGAAATATATCAAAATTGACAGTTCGCTCATTATATCTTTCAGAAATCTTTGGAACGGAAGCTCTGGACTTATGTACGCGGAAACCACGGATATTCTTCCGCCATTCGACTTTCAATTATCCATGCTCGCCGTAGGTCACAGAGAAAACATAAACGGGATCGAGTACTTCAGATTCCCCTCAATCCTATCCCTAAGATTGGGATTGGGTTCCCAGTTCGAACTAGGAGTCTCCGGGGCATTGATATTTGAGAACTCAGATCTAACACCTTTCAATCTCAATCTTTCCCTGAAAAGGCTACTCCTACAACAGAGGTTCTTCTCCGCGTTGAACCTTTCAATGGCAGGGACCCTACGTCTTACCTACCAAGAATACACAAAAACAGACATTTTCTCCAACCCAGGAGGGATTTCCCTTGCACTTCCCCTCTCTCTATCCATGGGTAAACTTAACCTTCTCTACTCCCCCGAAGGGGTAATTTCTTACTATAGAGTCACCTACCCATATATTACCCCCCCCGTTACTACCAATTCTCTACCTGAGTCATGGTTTTACCAGAGAGCGGGAATACTTCTAGATTTCGGGTTTCTAACAGGGGGTTTTTCCGTTTCGCTACGTTCGGCTCCCCTCTCTTACCTATCCACAAATAATTTCAAACTAATCGAGCCTCCCCTACAAACAGCCATGGAGTTCAACTTTATGATACCAAAAACAAGGGTGTTTCTCTCCCTACTGACGGCCGCTGAAATTGAAGATACCGATAATTACTATGTATCAGCAGGAGCTGGTATAAATTATCTGTACTAAATACCAATCTATATTTTTAGCCTCTCAGCGCTGGTCTATAGGTATATACTTCTTCCCATGTTCTCCAATATATATCTGAGTCGGTCTAAAAATCCTATTGTTTATAAGCTGTTCTTTCCAATGGGCAAGCCAACCCACAACCCGGGCCATAACAAAAATCGGAGTATACATATCGGTGGGGATACCCATTTTCTCGTATATGATACCAGAGTAGAAATCTACATTGGGATATATCTTCTTCTCCTTTAAAATCCCAACAGCGTATTTCTCCACCTCCTTCGCCACCTCAAAGAGCGGAGTAGAACCGTGACTTGCAAAGTAGAGTTCCGCCAGTTTTTGCAAAATCTTAGCCCTAGGATCCTTAACCTTATACACCCTATGCCCAAGCCCCATTATTTTACTTCCCGAACGTATTAAATTCTGAATATACGGTCTGACATTTTCGACAGAACCTATAGAGCGCAACATTTTGACAACATGTTCATTAGCGCCACCATGTAAAGGACCGGAAAGAGCACCGATAGCGGAGGCTATAACAGCGTGAGGCTTGGCCAGAGTAGAGGTAACCACACGAGCGGTAAAGGTAGAAGCATTCATTGTATGGTCGGCATGACAGATCAATGAGGCATCCATAATTCTAACCATCTTGTCATCCGGTTCTCTTCCAAGAATCATGTATAGAAAATTGGCAGAGTGTGAGAGATCCTTTCTTGGAGGAACAGGCTCGAATCCATTGCGTATCCTATTCCACGCCGCAATTATAGTGGGCAACTTAGCAATGAGAATTATTATCGCTCTATCTACCTCCTTCTCATCCTCTACATTATCTATCGGGTAATACATCCCTAAAATCGCGACAACAGCCTGTAGCACATTCATGGGGTGTCCCTTGTCAGGGAAACCTTTGAGAATGTCAATTAATCTGAACTTAAGCTCCCTATTCTCTTTAAGCTGTCTATCAAACTCCTCAAGTTCCTCCTTCTTAGGTAGCCTCCCCTTAAGCAAGAGAAATGAGTTTTCCTCAAAGCTACTCTTTTCTACCAGCTCCTCTATGGGGAAACCCCTGTATTCAAGAATACCCTTCTCCCCATCGATATAAGAAATCGAGGAGCGAGCAATAGGTATACCCTCCAGACCAGGAACAATTTCACTAATTACTTTCCCTGTCACTTTTCCTCCTTACAAGACAAAACAATCTACAATGTGTTTCTAAATATAGCAAATTTAGCACTTTATTTTCAAACCCTAAAGAGCAAATAAATCAAAAAAAATAGAATGGCAAGTAAAATCACCACAATAATTCTAAAGAGGAGAGGAGATATTCTTACCCTCCCCTTCCTCTCTTCAAAAGCGTTAATATTACCACCATCACGGAATCCAGTGCCCTCCTCAGAGAGAGTAACCTGTTCTTCCCCCCCTTTTTTTAGTTCAGGATTAAGATTTACAGAGAGATACCCACATTTAGGACATCCTTTAGAAAACTCCTCTGGGGTTCCCTCATAACCACATATAGGACATTTTACAGCGTCAAATACCTTTCCACAGTATGGACAAACCGCCGCATTAAAGGGTACCTCATTCCCACAGTTCTCACAGTAGAATCTAACCTTCAATTTTTAAATCAACCTCGATTTATAATCTCCAAGCCCGTACTTTCCTAATTACACTCAGCTACAAGCGGTCCTGCAAGTTCCTTAACAAAAAAGAGTTTACCCGGGAGCGTTGGCATAAAACTGGAGGGCACCCACATATCAGGACCATACCTTAAGGTTACCCACAGACTAAGTCCCTGCCACTGCATACCCCTGGATAGGGTACCATCACATCCTCCGATTATCCAGTTAGCCTTTAAAAACAGCCCGGGTCCTATTGTGTTAGCAAATGCAGGTACCAGAGTTGTCCTACTCTTGAAACTTGTAATGGCATTCTGTTCTATTGTCAGAGGATGGAGCTTAGCCCCCAACCTATAGGTTTGTTTCTTCCACTCCTCTACACTGGAAAATTCCTCAGCAAAGTGTGGCTCCCAAAAGGCAATGTGAAATACCCTACCTATCCCAAACACTACTGCCAGTTCGGCCCCTTTATCGAGCAAATCGTGTATTTTTTCTGGATATTGGGGCAAATTCTCCTTGGTAGCAAAATTTCTCTGACTTTCAGGTACAGTCAAATCGCCTAGTGGTCCGTAAAAGGCTTCCTCCATGGCATACCTAAATGCTCCGGGATTGGTGGGAGGTAACGTATTACCCTCTGCATCCGACCATTCATCCATATTAAACCCATAGACGTGATCCGCCGAGACCCCCCATTCCCTAAGGAAGAACACCACCCATCTATACATTCCCATAGGTCCTACGGGAAGTATAATGGCAAGTTTTTTACCCTCATCACGGGTACGCTTTATCGTAAGTGCAATTTCATGCCCCATAAAGGTATTAAAATCTGATAGACTCTCGCACATTACAGGATTAAAATCTTTATTCCACCATTCCTGCCTCTCAAGTACCTTTTCCGGCGGATTTGACGCACACCTATCCATCTTCTCAAGATCCCAACCCCTTGGGAAAAAGTTTTCCAACAGTGATCCCTTGATAGTATTTATTAAATTTTTTTCCTCCATACCTCTTCTCCTCCATAATTTAATTCCTTTTATAAACATCTCTTCTATGGGAGATACCGTTTTGTAGGAATCCTCCCCCAAACCCTCTTTAATCTAAATGCCTCTGCATATTTAACTCCACACTGCATCCCCCTAAATGCAGATTGAAGCATTGCAAACTCGACATAATCTATATTATCGTGCTCTTTAAGCCACTTAGCCTGACTCTCATGACAGGCAATCATCTCCCGTTTAATCCCCTCCACCTCAGTAATATCAACGTACTCCTCCGGTTCAAACTGCAATCCTGTAATGGTATCCATAAAGTATACAGGAGTTAATTTCATATGCGCGGGGTGTTCCGTTTTTAACTGAGGGAGAGTAGCCATAAAACTAGCGTCAAAGCCAACCTCGGATGTAACGGTATGATCCGGCATGTAGTCCTTGGGATCAGGGAGTATTATAACATCCGGACGTGCCTCTCTTATTATATCAATCATTTTTTTCTTGGCATCCCTCTCCACATATATATCAAGATCATCTATATCCAGAGTAAGAGAAGTGGCTCCTATCAATTTTGCAGCATTTTTAGCCTCTTCCCTTCGAATTTCACGCAACTCATCGCGGGGAATCTCCGTATGCCCAAGATTCCCATTGAGTGCATGGCACATATACACCTCATCACCCCTCTTTGCAAAGAGTGCAAGAGTTCCCCCACATAAAATCTCAAGATCATCGGGATGAGCACCGATAGCCAAAACTCTCATCTCTCATTTCCCCCTAAAGTTCTATTTCTTCTTTTCGTTTAACCGACTCAATCTCTGCAAGGCACAATTTGACGGAATCGTATGCCGACTCAGGAGTAACAATTCCAGAAAGTTCTCCCCTTTCAACACCCTCGGCAAAATCTTTTAACTCGTAGTAATACCCATCTCCATCCGGGAGGGCAAGGGGGTATTTCTCTCCATCATCAGGATAAACCATTACCACAGGATCCTTACTTATATCCAGTTCAATTGTCGCCTTTTCAAGGATATAGAAAGCCCGAGCATTAAATCCAAAACTATCAGTACATATCCATCCACCCGTTGAGGTTACCAGCTTATCATCATAGCTATAGATCGTTGAAATATGAGAAATACTGCCATCCCTCTCCATAATTCCCCTGGACCTTACACTCTTTGGAAACCCAAAGAGAAAGAGAATCATATCAACATCATGAACATGAAGATCAAGAGCAGCGTTTCCAGATAACGAACCATCCAAAATCCAATTTTTCCACGTCCACGTGGGAGTCATAGAAAATCGCCCAAACTCGGCGTATCTAACCTTTCCATACTTCCCAGTATCGATAATCCGTTTAACCTCCGTATACATAGGCCAGTAGCGGAGACATTGTCCGACACTAAAAAGCTTTCCGGTTTCCTTTGCCTTATCCACAACTTTTTTCGCATCTTCCACTTTGTTCGAAAGCGGTTTCTCACAAAAAACATGGTATCCTGCCTCCATAGCCCTAATAGAGAAATCCGCATGGAGATACGTAGGTAAACATATATCAACAAAATCGAAGCCACCATCTTCAAGCATCTTATCATAATCGGTATATTTTTTTACCCGTGAGAGGTCTATATCCAAATCACCCACAGCAATATTCCCACCACCACGGGTCTTCAAATTTAGAGCATCCTCATCAACATCACACATAGCCACAAGCTTAACATTTTCCAATTTGGAGTAAACGCTGAGATGCATCTTCCCCATGAAACCAAGACCAACCAAAGCTACCTTAACCATACCTATACCTCCGAAATTTAAAATATAGAGAGTAACACCCTGCTAATTACATCCTCTCAATAATCTTTATCGCAGCTGCGGCTTTTTCCACAGCCCCTACCCTACCGGGGACAAACTCGACAGTAAACGGACCACTATAACCTACTCTCCTAAAGGCCCCCATCACAGCGGGATAGTTAACATCTCCATCGAGAAGATCCACAAACCCATCGAGATTCCCAACATTAACCTTAAAATCTTTAAGGTGAACGGCAAAGATTCTCTCTCCTAGTATCTCTATCCAGTGCTCAGGATGACCGTAGAGCATAACATTTCCGACATCAAAATATGCACCGACATAATCTGATCCAAAGTAATCGATAAAATCTCGCATCTCAATCGGACTAAGGAGAAATCTGTTCCATACATTCTCAACGGCAATTTTAACGCCTACCTTTTCCGCATAGGGAATAAGCTCCTTAAGAGCCTCTTTTGCCCTTTTATCAACAAGGTCATATCGCTGAGGAACATAATCGGGTATAAACACAGCAGAAACCATTCCGGGAAGATATAGAATGGTCTCTGCTCCCAACCACGAGGCTATATCAAGAATCTTTTTGTAATCTTCTACCGCCTTCCTACGGACCTCTTCCCTTGGATCGGTGGGAGAAGTGCCCCATGCAAGACCAGATGCAACCGTTATAAGGGATATCCCTATACTCTCCGCCTCCCTTCTTATCCCTTCTGCATCCCTCTCCGTTGTGTTAAGGTTGAGCCTTCCCTCAGCCTCCACCGTTAACTCAAATGCATCAAACCCCAAATCCTTAGCCATTCTCATAGCCTCGACCGGATCACGCGGGCTCCCGTCCGGTTTAGCAGGAAAAGCCCAGTAATTAATAGCTTTGATAATAGACTCTGCCATACTCACTCCTCTAGATTATTATTTTTTGTACAGATGAAAATTTTAAATTCCAAACTATTATACAACAATATTGAAATTTGCAAAATAGTTATCATGATTTTTACCCCTTTTGGAGCTATGGGATTGTAGATTTTCCATTTTAACTGTACAATTCTCACTATGGAAACAGGAATAATAGGCTTACCGTTATCCGGGAAAACAACCATATTTAATGCTCTTACAGGCCTAAGCGCTTCAACTACTTCATACACCGGTGGTAAAAAACAACTTAACCTCTCCGAGATTGAGGTTCCGGACACAAGAGTTGATAAACTAGCTGAATTATTCAAACCCAAAAAGAAAACCTACGCAACCATACTTGTAAAAGATATCCCTGTTGCCTTTGATAATCAGAGAGGGATCCTTCCTGCATCACTCGGAGAGATAAGAAACTCAGACGCCATCGCCATTGTTGTTAGAGCATTCAAAGACCGATCAATTCCTCATCCCCTGGAATCCGTAGACCCCACAAGGGACTTGGATAAGATCTTAGAATCTCTTATCTTCAGTGACTATGAGGTAGTGGATAAACGACTTGTGAGACTTAAAAAAGAGGGGAAAAAAAGGGAAAGGGAATTCACAATTCTGGAGAAAATATTCGAGAAACTGGATTCCGGGGAATTAATAGGGGAAAATTTCTTAAATAATGACGAACTCAAACTGCTCTCCGGCTTTAGATTTCTAACACTAAAACCAATGGTTGTAATAGCAAACACCGGTGATGAAAATGTAAACATAGAACAGTTAAAACAGAAAACAGAAAGCCTTGGTTTAAGCTTTTTTGATATAAAAGGTAAAATAGAGATGGAAATTGCCCAGCTTCCAATAGAGGACCAGAGAGATTTTCTTGAGGAGATGGGAATAGATGAACCCACAGTAAACAGGTTTGTAAGGAAGATATACCAATCGCTCAACCTTATAAGTTTTCTCACTGCCGGCGAGGACGAGGTTAGAGCGTGGAGCATTCCCAGAGGAAGCACCGCTCCAAAAGCCGCTGGCAAAATTCATTCCGATCTGGAGAAGGGTTTTATCCGGGCAGAGGTTATCAGATGGGACGAACTTCTAAAGTACGGGGGCTTCGCCGAGGCGAAAAAAGAGGGAAAAGTGGCTATAGAGGGTAAAGATTACATTGTGAAGGATGGGGATGTAATATTGGTGAGGTTTAACGTATAGATGGCATCATTCTATTTTATTACCTCTATATCACCGGCTTTAATAGTAGCAAGTATATACTCCTCATAGAGATTACGAGTATAATCAAAGTAACATGTATCCAGCTCAAAGTATACATCATTTCCTATACTATCTATATTCACAGGTAAACTGGAAAATTTGACACTACCTTCAAGATAATTTCCATTGGTGTTTACCATTCCAATATAGCGAGGTTTCTCCTTACCGCGCTCCCACAATAAAATCATCCCATTTTTCGTTCTAAAGAGCGGTTTTATTTCAACAGTGTAATTATTTAACCTTTCTCCCTTCTCGTAGACATAGAGGAAAATTGAAACATTCTCGCTAAAATTGTTCCTGGCACTAATATAAAAACCTATCCGTCTGCTGGTATAATCTATACAGGCCTTCACAAGCCTTAAAGCTGTTCCGTCATAATTCCAATACTTTGCGCTATCGATAGATTCCTCTCTGGGATTACTACCCACGCCGCTCAAGAGAGAACCTTTGAGATAAGCAAGGGGTTTAAAACCCAAAGAGAAAGAGACAACAGAACGAACAGAGAGCCATCTAGGAGGGATTGACTCTCCGATAGAAGAGGCCATGGGTGTAAAATCTCTAAGGATCCCCTCTCCGGCCCTCGCATTAATCACTACAGGCTCCCTCTTTATAACGTATCTCTTTTCAAATCCTTCTCCATCCCATGCTCTAATAGCTGTAACCTTAATCGGATACAGACTCACATTTGGGATATAAAAAAATCCCACGACAAGATGTACTCCCCTCGTTAAATTCTCAAGCATAACACTCTTGCCAGGTTGTATCACCCTAAACTCTCTGTTAGGAGCTACGGTTTCACCATCAAATTTACCATCAAAAAAGGCCAGTACCCTCTCATAAAACCAAGGGCTATAAGGATTGCTACCATACAAACCCACGGGATCAAGAAGGAAGTAAAAGCTGGAGTTCCTATCTCCATTGATTAGACTCACAGAGTAACCATTATAACCCCCACCCTCTGCGAATATTCTGGAAATGTTAATTACTATTAATGGCACTACCATTAAAAAAATAAAAAAATACCTCTTCATACATCTACTCTATCGGAAAAATTTTCCAATTCCTCCACTAAACTTCTGTAATCCTCCCTCGAATCTATATCCCTTACCACAAATGGGTCATTAACGGGAACGTAGAGGTTAAGATAATCCTTCAAAATATCACTCATGGTGGAATTGTCATCCATAGCTAAAATCCTGCCGCAAAGCTTATGTGAAAGCAGAACAGGATGCCCCTTTCGGCCCATATACTGGGGCCTAATTACATCTATATAATCTGCAAAATCATAGCGTGCAATTTTAATAAACGTGGAAGAGGAAATAAGGGGCATATCACCCAGTGTGATAAAAAATCGCTCGGTTTCCACATATTGCACTCCACACCTAATCGAAGAAAACATTCCACGCTTGTAGCCTCTATTAAACACAACTTTTACCCTGTCACAATCTCTAAAAAGTTTTTCCAACTCCTTTACCCTATACCCTCCTACCAATATCACCCTCTTCGAAACCCTGAGGGCATTAAACACACTCCTCTCTATTATAGTTTTCCCTCTAAGAGGAAGAATGAGCTTCCACTCTCCCATTCTCGTCGAGGTACCGGCGGCTAATACCAAGGTATCGTAAATACCCTTACTCACTTCTCTACCTCTTTTTCACTGCAAGGATTGTTAAGTCATCGTACTGTTCGTCCTCCTTTAGATGCGAAAAAACCACACTCCCCGTAACCTCATCCCTCTCAAAAACATGGTTAAAATAACTATCGTACTGATTAAAATGTTCTCTCAAGAACTCGTTTACCTTCCCATCGATAGTAATACGATCTTCAATGCTAGCAGAGGGATCCGGATACAGCCGAAAGATTCGTTCCACCGCAACAAGAGCCGTAACAGCTTCCTGTATTGTCCCCTCACACGAGGTAAAATCAAATACAAGCTCTTCATCCCCCATCGGGTTGTGGTATTTTACAAGTCTATACGTTTTCCTATTCATCACGGAGTTTACAATCTCGTGTATCCTTGCAATCCCCAACTCCTCTCCATCACTACCAAAGGCATGAGTCCCACCGTGCTGGTCTCCCTCTTTAAGCCCAGGCTCATTACAGGTAGTAATATTAAAATTATTATCCCTGAAGTGTCGCTTAGCCTCCTCCAAACCATCGGTAAAGAGCAGCAGAATATCTCCAGGTTCGAGTTTGTGAACCACCTGTTGGAATCCAGACTGCATCCTCACAATATCCGAGGGGAAAACCCCGGCAGCGGGAGCCTCCGGGAGCATCTTCTGTTTCATCCTTCCCTCTCTAGCACTATAATAGTGAATTATATTATCACCTGCGTTGCAAAAATACCCAACCCCCGTTTTACCATTTACAATACTAACGGTAAGAGCGGCAAATCTACCCTTAAACCCCCTCTCTTCAAGCATATCGTTTATAAGATAGACAAGATCCGTTGCACTCTTTCCTGGATTAACTATCTTCTTATTCTTGAAAAACGTGGAAAATATTGTAGCCACCTCAACCATAATAAGGGCGGCCGGTACTCCTTTCCCGGCAACATCACATTTTATTATTGCATAGTGATCACTTCCCACCTGTGTATAGTCAAAGTAGTCTCCGGATACCCCCTTAGCCCCCTCGTAATAGCCATATATCTCCAGATTGTTATCTACCTTTCCGCCCGTCGAACCTTTCTTTCCCGAAGGATCAAGATCCAGAGGAATAAACATCTTCTGTATTTCCTTACCTACCGTCAAATCCTTACTGGCAATTGCCGCCTTTACAAGAGCCTGAGTCATCTGATTTACCGTTTCGGCAAGGGTTCCTATTTCATCTTTCGACCTGATGTCAATGTGATGATCCTTCAACTGTTCTTTATCCTCCGTATCTCTTATCTTTGCTACACCAACGGCAAGCTTTTTTATAGGAGTAATAATAATACTGGCGAGTATAACAGCCCCCAATACCCCAAGCACAAGGGCGATCAACGAGACAATCCCCGTCTGAATAATAAGGGTGTTTCTTGAAATCCTAATTTCTTTAAGGATTCTGGCCGTTGTAACTCCTATTCTAACCATTCCATGATAGTAAAAATTCTCCCGTGGTTGTCTGTACACAACCGGTCTGTAGAGAATATAGAAATTCTTAAGATTCTCTGGATCGAATTTCGGAATACTCCCGACAGGAGCGCTTAACTTCTTCAATTCATTCGTAATTCTAATGTTTAAAGCATCTATGGCATCCTGCAATTCAGCCAATCTCTGTCTTGACTTTACATCAGTCCTAAGAACCAACTTTCTCGCCTCTGCTGAGAGTTTATCCACCTCGTTCGCATATTTAGAGATCGACTCGCGCGCCTTTTTATCGATCAGCTCTCGCAGTTTAGGAACAACAGGAGAAACTTCATCCTTCAATACAGATTCCGCCTGAATATACTTTCCACCCTTAACCTTTGAATCAATATTGGGGTCGTTAGTTGCCCACACTCTCTCCTCTCTGTCGGTAATTGTCGCATAGGTTACATCTTCGATGCCCTTAGTTTGGTTGGGTAAGAGTGCAAGCTCCAACCTATTGGACAAGCTCAAATAGGTTTCGCTCCCCGTAACCAAACTACCCAAAAGAACCTCGGCCCGTTTCATTAATCCATCCGTAAGATCGCGTTTCTGAGTTTTAATCATATAGTAACCCAGCGGAATAGAAACTATTAGCACAACCAAAAAAACCAGTATAACTATTAACATCACAAATTTTGCTCTTAACCCGGTTCCCCGTTTTTTCAACTCTTTCATTTCCTCTTCCTTTCTAAGAGGGCTTTCACCCTCTTCGAGAAGGTACAAAATCTCCGCCCTCAAGAGTTTTCCCTCACGTGATATGGCAACTAGCTTTCTAAAGGCGATTAATATCAAAATCCCAAGAAACAGAACAATAAGCCACACCATCAACTCGTTAAAAGTTATAAAATAGCGTATGCGCTTAAGTCCCATCCATGAGGGGGAGTATTTATATTTGAAATACCCAAATTTAACCGTACCAGCAGGCTCAAGCTTTAACCTGGCAACAGAGAAATGAAGGCCTCTTGTGGGATGAATTACCCCAATACGATAGAGTCCCTCCTCTACATCCGACAACCTCGGCCCTCTAATTATTCTATCACTCACGACACTAAAAGCACCATCGGAGCGCTTGAAAACATAATCAAAAGGTTTCTTCCCATCCCTATCCAGTATTACCTCTGTTACATCTCCACCTACAGAAAATCCCCTTCCCACTATGGTAAGATTTATATTCCCAAAATCATCCCTCCTGGTTCTAACATACGTTATATAGGTAACAGGTATATACTTATTCAACCTTAAGAGCAAAGATGCTTTCTTGCCCACATTTCCTGCACTATCTATAGCCGCAACAATCAGAACATAGGTTCCATTATCTATATTTCTATAGGAGAGTCTATCCATCTTGGTAACAACTCGGGAGGGTAAACTCAACTTATCAATACTGGTCTTGTCTACCTCAACATTCTCATTACCCAAATACCTTAAGGTATACGTATATCCAACGATATCATCTTTCGGAGGCTCCCAACTAACGGAAAAAGTATTAGATTTTACAAATCCCTCTTCATCCACCTTTGGGGGCACTATTTTCACAGCGAGGGGTGGCGTAGTATCCCGAAAATACGAGATGGTTTTAACCTTAGACCAGTTACCGGCATAATCCATAACACTCACATTGAAATTCCACTTTCCGTCCTTTGTCGCTTGAAGAGTTATGCTATTTTTATTCGAGAGTATCCGAAGTTTTTTATCAACCCTTGGAGGTATATCCAAACCCCAGGAATAGCCAATTCCAGCGATTCCAGAGGGATCGTGGGGAAGAATCCATTTTATCTTAACTGTGTCTCTGTTGTACTTTTTCCCTGGAATGAAATTGAGCGCTATCAGCTTGGCAGGGGCAACACTCCTATCCGGTCTAAGGTAGTATATCCTACTAACCCTTTCTATGCTGTTCTCCCAAAATATGAAAAGATCCTTTCCTATAATGGCAGGCATTCCAAAAGCCGATTCACCCGGGATCATAGAAAGATCCTTATCCTCCCATAAAAGCCTAACCTTTTTTGCTATTATGATATGGTCTTCTCCCCTCCTGTTATCAAACCACAGTATATACGGAATTCCGTTATAAATAACAATCTGTGGATAGTGACAGGTCTTAAGACCATCCGTTACCATTTCTGGCCCACTTAGCAGTTCCCCATCCCTTCCAAGTTCTGCATAGTATATCTGTGGTGCTGTGCTTCTAAACTGTCTCTCCCAACTCAAGAGCAATTTACCCTTATACGCCGCGATAAAGGGTCTCTGATTGGAAAAAGCCTGGTAGGGTTGTAATTTTCCCCGTTTTATCTCTTTAAACTCCAGTCTCTTCGCCTCACTCCAGGTTTTTCCGTTATCACTACTCATCTTTATATATAACTGGTACCTCTGAAAGGTTTTCGCCGTCATGGATTGAAAAACTACAAAATCTTTCCCATCAAGATGTGCATAGTAAGGAAGGAAATTTACCAAGAGATCTCCCCGTCTAACAAAGGGTTCAAACTTCGCCCAGTGAACACCATCCTTAGAAATCGTATAATATATGGACAGAGAATCCTTTGTCCTGTGTATCACAAAGAGGAGAAGACTATTATTGCCCATTATAAACAGTTTGGGAGCGACAATCGTGGTTTTTGCCTCTATATCAGCTATACTTTTAAAACTTTCTCCCCCATTGTCGGATTTTAACACCCGGACAGTGGTTTCATTCCTGGCGATGGCAACATAAATGTCAGAATGTTTATCTATAATCATTGAGCATATAATTGATTGGTTCTGTTCATAAACAAAAGGTCCAACAAAACGTCGATTGGTAATCCAATCTTTTCCATTCCTGCTAGTCTTTATGGAAAGATATACCTTACCGCCACCCTCTTTAGAGGGCACAAACTCATGCCACAGCACCGCCAGAATACCAGGTCCTGTTTTCACAATCGGGAATTTGGCATTCTTATCGACAAAAACCTCAGGCTCCTCCCAGTAAATATCCATGGAAAAAACATACGAGAGATTCAATATCAAACCCAAAACTATGAAGATAATAAACAACCTATGTCTGCTCATTATATCTTTGCTTTCAACCTCTTCTTAAGTTCAAGTAACGGGGGATAATTTCTGTTTCTCTTATCCTTAAGCAATCTTTCCACAATCGCAAGAGCCTCGAAATACTCTCCTGCCAGATATTTATTCTCGGCAATCCTAAACTGTTCGAGAGCAGCACTGGAGAGTACCGCCTGAACCGTTCCTCCCGCCGCTATTTGGATCCTATCCTTTAGTGCAATCGCCTTTTGATTGTTCGGATTTAGCTCTATAGCTTTATTCAACTGATCCAAAGCTGCAGGAAAGAGATCGACCCTATTACTGGCTACTATTTTATACGCCTGTTCGTACAACCTATTTGACTCTGCAATCTTTTTAGGATCGGGAGGCGGAATAATTATCTTTAGCATTACCTCCAACCTGTATATAGCTCTTTTAAGACCAGGATAGTTTGGTGCAATCTCCTCTATATCCTTAAGGTCAGCGTATGACTCTTTGGGATTGGTTTTCATATTCTTGATAGCCTCATTATAAAATTTTGTGAGAGAAGCCGCAAAATTTTCGGGATCGCTTAACTGCTGGATTCGTAAAGATAGCACCCTGGCCTCACGATTGTAGGGGAAGGCAAGTTTAACCCTCTGGATTTTATCCAATGCACTCTTAAACTTGGCCAAAGCCTCTATTTTCCTCCCTTTTTTGAGTAATTTTGCACCCTCCAGATAATCCTCCGTAGCAAGGTTTAACAATTGCGTCATCTCAGTGTAAAGCGGATCCTTTTTTGATATAACTCTCCCGGATTTAACAGAGAGGGCTGCTCTTACGATGTTAAGCCAATTTGTAATCTCCTTGTTCTCAGTAACATTGGTATCTTCCCATCTGGCCTTCGCTCTCAAAAAAGTCTCCTCGGCTTTTATAAATTCACCCAAACCATAGTACTCTCTACCCTTATTGATAAGCCTTCTAACCTCCCTAACCACATACAGGTTTTCCTGTTTTATTATCTCGGCAGAGAGAGAGGGGAGAACCTTATCCAACATCTTCCTAATATCCGGATTCTCTTCATAGCGCAGAGAATTTTCGTATGCCCTTGCAGCCTGTTCCACCGCATCCTTCGCCCTTCTAAACTTTTCCAACTTTAAAGCAAGTTTAGCTTCATTCACCCTCAAACTACCCTCATTCTTGTACTTCTCTGCAAGAAGCACCAGCTCTCTTGCATCTGCAATTGCTTTCTCAATTCTCTTCTCCAGAGCAACAACACTTTTAAACAAACCCATGGTTTTAGCAATCCATCTTTCTTGCTCCTTCCTATTCCTTCCAAGAATGGGATCATGTTTTAACCTTGTCACAAGATCGTTTATCTCGTGACTCAAAGATTTTACTTTATCACTTGTTAATCTTAGGAGATTCAACGCCTTAGAGGGATAACGTTCACGTCTTGTAACCTTTATCTCCTTCCCCTTTTCATCCTTTAGAACCTCTACGACAACATCGTAACCGTCCTTTAGCTTCTTACCCTCTTCATACTCAGCATCGTAACGCTTTAAATCACTGGCAAGGCTATCGTACTCTATCATGTTTAGAGCATTTACAACTTTTATATCTCGCGCATCAATCTCAGATAAAAGACGATTTGAGGCCGAAAGCACTTCACTTAGGTTACCAAGATGCCGCATTACGGGAAATCCAATCTTACCAATATCCCTATAGTAACCTTTCATACTCTCCCATTTAGCGCGAATACGGCCCACATCTCTCCGATAACTGGAGAGTAACTTCATAGCATCCTTCAGCTGGGAGACAGACATATTTCCCAAATTTTCTGTATCCGGGAGCTTACTGGCTATATCCCCAAGCTTCAAGTAAGTATCAATCGAGTGAAGGATCTCAACAACATACAAAAATTCTGGAAGAGCTTTTTCTACAATTTCCCTATACTCCGAAGGAATAGAGTACCCCTTACCAAGCTGGATTTCTGAGCCCCACAGCGCTTTAACATTGGAAAGCACGCTAAAAAATTGATAAGCTATCCTAAATTCCTTCCCGGCCTTGTCAAATTCAGAGGCCCTAAACAAATCCTTCCCCCTTGTAAAATGCAAAAAAGCACTCTCTGAGGTTCTCTCCTCAAATGTACTCAAAATATCTTTAAAATACATATCGACCGCATTAATTAAACCCTCTTCTTCAGAGACATTGCTCCTGCCAACAGTTAACAGGTAGGCATAATGAAGAAAGTAATCGTCTAAATTTTTAGCGCTTCGTTTCCTAATAATACTGTTACTCTCCCTAAAAACATCCGAAGCCCTAATAAAAACTCGCTTTATCTCAATTATCCTTCTCAGATCTTTAATAAAGGTATTTGAATATTGAGAAAAACCCATCGTATCCGAACCCAAAACCAGAAAGGCCAATTTATTAAACAGGCTTTCCGTTTCCTCTCCAATCGAAGAAAAATCTTTTGCCGCTTTAAAGACCTCCTGCAAAGCACTGTTTACCGAATCTTTAATAATAGAACCATAGGGGGCATTCTCGAATTCCTCCCTTTGAATATCAAATCCGGTTAGATAGGTGCTCACCGCATCAAAATATCTGGAATCTTTCAATTCAGCCAGAGCTTTATTCATAATCTTTTCAAAGCGATTAAGATTGTAAACAATCTCCGCTCCTCTCTTGGCCCGTGTTATAGAGGCTATTGTTGCCTTGTTTGGATTTGGATCTAGTTTTTTCAATTCCTCAATCAGCTTGAGAGCCCCCTCTACATCGTGCTTCTCAAAGAGTACGTCAATCAACTCTTCGTACTTTTTGTTGTACTCCTCCCGAATTTTCCTTATCTTCTCAACTATTTCCTCCGCAGCATCTCTATACTCCGGGTTACGCTTTACCAGCTCACTAAGGTAAATTATTGTTTCATTATACTTTTTTTCCTGAAACAGCAACCTTGCCTTTGCAAGTGGATCCTCCTTCTGCCCACCGGCAAAGGCTACCAGAGAGAAAACGAATAAAAATATGGAAACGAAAATAAAGATTCTCTTCAAACTATAAAAATACCCCGCTACACTACTCCACTACTACTATACATATAATATAGTATATTATCGACAAAAATAGAGAGCTAGCATATCAACAATGAAGCGTATTAAAACTTTAACCGATAAAAAAATAAAGATTATAAAGTAGAAGAAAATAAAGGATGGTAGTATATTTAATAGTGGAATGAAAAGAATAATTTTGTTCTTTATCCCCTTCTTTGTTTTGTATATATTCTCCGCTAGTGGGGTCGATAACAATTTGTACAGCAAATGGCAGGATATTTTTAGTGGTGGAGCTGACCCCAATACAGGTCTTACCGTCTTTCCCACACTTAATATACCCATAGGAGGGAAATACGAGGGGATGGGAACAGCATACACCGCCGTTTCAAACGATATAGGATACATAGAGGCAAACCCTTCTGGAAGCGCTACCCTCAATTATACAGAATTAGCATTTCTACATCACAGCTGGATAAGTGATAGTAACATCGAGGGACTTATATACACGGTAAGAATAAATCATCTTGGCTTAGGGATCGGAGGCAAATTTTTATACCTCCCATTCACTGCATACAATGAGTGGGGGGAAAGAGACAGTGGGGGTAATATCTCGGAAACAATTGGTACCCTAAACATATCATATAACTTTCTTTCAAATTACTACTTCTACGGCATAGCAGTAGGGACAAACCTTAAGTTTGCATACCGAAGTATCCCTGCAATCATCTATCCGGGTCAATCGGCATTTGCCGTGATGGCCGATATAGGGGCACTAACACGCTTTAACCTACTTAAATTTTACATATCAAGGAGTAAAAACTTCTCAGTAGGACTTGTAATAAAAAACCTAGGGCCCTACATACTATCTGAACCACTTCCAACTGAAGCAACAATAGGAATAGCGTATTCTCCAATACGGCCCATAACAGTAGCCGTAGATTTTAACTACCCCTTTAGTTTCGACCCCGTTAATTTTCCAGCAGAGAGCTGGAACATCGCCGGGGGATTAAACGTAGTGGTTACCAATTTTCTCTCAATCCAGAGCGGATTCCACTATAAAGGCGATAATCCCAGAATAACTCTTGGAACAACCATAGATTTGAAGAACATTAGTCTTGTGGTAAATTACAATCTTGACCTAAGCGGAAGGCTAAACCCACTTGATAAATTCAGTATAGAAGCAAAATTAAATCTGGGTGATAGGGGAAGACTGGCAAGGGAAAACAAGATTGACAAACTTTACTACACAGGTTTGGAAGAGTATGCCAAAGGGAACATAGAAAAGGCAATTAAATACTGGAAAGAGGTTTTACAACTTGACCCAACTTACATACCCGCAAAGGATAATATAAAAATAGCACAAAAAGCCCTCGAACTTCAGAGGAAAATGGAGCAAAAAGAGAAAGTAAATCAATAATATTGACATTATGTTCACGATATACTATCCTCCTTTTACGTGAAAAGAAAGGAGAACAACACCATACAGCCGGAGGGAGGAATTCCGGAACAGACCCTAAGACGTATTCCCCTCTACCATCAAATTCTCTCAGAGATGGAAAGAAGGGGAGAGGAATATGTCTCCTCTAAAAATCTAGCAAAATTCTTTCAGGTTGATGATACTCAGGTTAGAAAAGACGTTGCAATTATAGGCTATAAAGGCAAACCCAAATCTGGATATTCCGTTAAAGGACTCAAAGCAGCAATAGAAGAATTTCTAGGGATCAACTATGAAAATACCGCAATACTAATAGGGACGGGACACTTAGGCTCGGCACTTGCTCAATATCCGGGACTTGGTGAATATGGATTAAAATTGATTGCCGTATTCGACAATGACCCCTCTAAAATCGGCAATGTCTTAGGCCCCTTTACCATACTGCCTATGGAATCCCTCCAGAGGGTTGTCAAAAGCTATGACATTGGCATTGCAATTATTACAGTACCAAAGGAAGCCGCCCAATCGGTGTGTAATAGGGTTGTCTCCTTAGGAATTAAAGCAATATGGAATTTCGCTCCAACACAACTGTCCGTACCACCGGATGTAACAGTACGAAATGAGAATATAGCTATGGGCGTTGCCATGTTATCCCACTATCTAAAAACTCACAAGGTACTCCACGAGAGAGAGAAAATAGAGAGAGAGATAAAAAACCCACCAAAAAAAATAATAGAAATTTTCAACAAGTACCAACCCAAAAGGGAATACCTCATCCCCATACTGGAGGAGGTACAGAGGGCCTTCGGTTATCTGTCGGAGGAGACTCTGGGTTTTATTGCCGATTTCATGGACATGCCCCTCACAAAGCTAATAGGTACCGTTAAGTTTTACGGCAATTTTAGAATGAGCCCACCCGCAAAGTACCGAATTAAAATATGTATTGGCGAAAATTGTCAAAAGCAAGGGGCTATGGACATTTTAGAGGCAATATCCAAACAACTAAATATAAGTGAGGGAGAAACAAGTGAAAACGGGTTGTTCTCGCTAGAAACGGTGCCCTGTCCCGGAGTGTGTGGTGATGGCCCCATTATAACCATAAACGAGAAAATATATAAAAAGGTCAAGCCATCAGAGGTTTCAAAAATTATAGGGAAATTAATCGAGCAGGGATAAAAACAAACCTCAGAATCTTCTATTCTCTA
>Ga0256914_1000846_pt1 | contig 29490 bp, 24 predicted proteins | sample HulkmetaG_FD_191571 | JGI IMG/M metagenome (GOLD analysis project Ga0256914, IMG submission 191571) | Hydrothermal chimney microbial communities from Main Endeavour vent field at the Juan de Fuca Ridge, Pacific Ocean - Hulk | ecosystem: Environmental > Aquatic > Marine > Hydrothermal vents ... | reverse complement strand
AGCCAAAAACATAAGATAAAAGAAACCAACTTCAGCCAAAATTTCCAAAATATGATTATTAGTAATCAAAGCATAATAACCACCAATACTACCCAATATAATTTCAATAGGTGTTGTAGGAATCCTAAGAATAGTAGAAAGATATGGAGATATAAAGATAATCCCTGCAATAGTAAAAATTATAGATACATCACTACCCATTACAATCTACTGCAATCTCCAAACCTAGTGCTTTAATCATCTCTATATCATGATGAGGTTCATTTCCCGTAGTTGTCAAATAGTTACCAACTACAATAGAGTTTGCTCCAGATTTAAAAATATCACCTTGTCGATCTTTAAACGATATCTCTCTTCCACCTGCAACCATAACACGAGTTTGATCACCAACAGATTTTCTCATCTTTCTAATCCATGATAGGGACTCTTCAATATCTAATGTTTTTTCAAGAGGTAAAGCAACATTTGGGTGAAAAAAGTTCATAGCAACAGAGGCTGGTTCAAGCTCACAAATAGATTGAATCAAAGATTCTCTATCATTTTCACTCTCACCCATACCAAAAATACCACCACTACAGAGATTAAGACCTACCTCTTTTACATTTAAACAAGTTTGATATCTCTCTTCCCAACTATGTGTAGTACAAATTTGTTCATAATAGGCTTGGCTTGATTCTAAATTATGGTTATAACTCCCTACTCCACTCTCTTTGAGTATTTTTAGCTCTTCAATAGTAGCTGTACCATTACATGCAATAATATTAAGATTAGGAACTTCTTTTTTTACAGCTTTAGCGGCTTCACAAATAAACTCTAACTTAGAAGGGGTAATCCCCTTTCCTGCTGTTACAAGACAAAAACCTATTGCCATATTATCTCTAGCTCTTTTTGCTTCTATGACTATTTCATCAATTGGCTTTTGTCTATATCTATTGATATCTGCTTTAAATCTTACACTTTGAGTGCAAAAACTACAATCTTCATTGCAACTACCGCTAGATATATTGCTAATTGCACACAAAAAAACTTGTCTGCTAGGCATCAATCCTATGTTTGCACTTGCTGTTAATACACTCATAGATATCCTTTTTTCTAAATGTTCTCTCTGCCATAATATAATTACACTCTGGACATTTTTTGTTGGTTGGTTTATATGTTGATATAAATTTACATTTTGGATAGTTTCCACATCCAAAAAACTTTCCTCGTCTTGATTTTCTCTCTACAATATCACCATTACACTCAGGACATTGTACCCCTTCAAGCTTTGTAGGAGCTGTTTTGGCAGGAGCTTCTTTTCCATCAGAAGAGACATTTTGAGTATATTTACATTTAGGAAAACCACTACATGCAATAAATTCACCATATCTACCTTTTCTTCTAAGAAGCTCTTCACCACACTCAGGACACTTTTCCCCTGTCGGAATAGCAATCTTTTGGCTTACAATATTTTTTTTGCCATCTGCAATCTGTTGAATAAATGGTTCATAAAATTTCCAAAGAACTTTTTGCCAATCTTTTTTATTATCAGCAACTTCATCTAATGTCTCCTCCATCTGAGAGGTAAAGTTACTATCAACAATCTCAGCAAAATGGTCTTCTAACATTTTAATCACTTTAAAAGCGACTTCAGTAGGAACCAATTGCTTTTTTTCAATCTCAATATATAATCTTGCTGTTAAAATAGATATTGTTGGAGCATAAGTAGATGGTCTACCTATTCCCAAACCTTCCAATGTCTTAATCAAACTAGCCTCAGAATATCTTGAAGGTGGCTCTGTAAAGTGTTGATTTGCATCTAGTTTTGATAACTCAACTACTTGCCCCTTCTCCAAAGATGGCAGAAGTTTATCTTTATCTTTGTTTCCAAGAACCTTATAAAAACCATCAAAAATCAACTTTCTACCAGTAGCTTTAAATTTTGAACTCTGCGACTCAAATATAAGTGATTGCGACTCAAAAAGAGCATCATTCATTTGTGAAGCGATAAAACGATTATATATTAATGTATAGAGTTTTAACTCATCAGGCTTTAAAAAGCTCTTTGCAATTTTAGGAGTAAAAGATAAAATAGTTGGTCTAATTGCTTCATGTGCCTCTTGTGCGGCTTTTGATTTTGATTTATAATATTTTGGCTCTTTAGGAAGATACTTTTCCCCATACTCATTTACTATTACTTCTCTAGCACTCTCAATAGCCTCTGTCGCAATATTAAGACTATCTGTTCTCATGTATGTAATTACACCTGTAGTACCTTGATCTGTCTGTACACCCTCATAAAGTGTTTGAGCAATCATCATAGTTTTACGAGGACTAAAACCAAGTACAGATGAAGCATTTTGTTGAATTGTAGAGGTCATGAATGGTGGATTTGTAGATGTTTTTCTCTGCTTTTTTTCAAGTTTAGCAACTACAAATGACTCGTTAAGAAGCTTATCTTTTATATAGTTTGCTCTCTCTCCTTCAGAGATAGTCATCTTAGATATTTTTTCATTCTCAAACTCAACAAGAATAGATTCTATATTTTTTTCAAAAAGTGCATCCAAAGACCAATACTCAACAGGTACAAAAGCTTTGATCTCTCTCTCTCTATCAACAACAATCTTCAAAGCAGAACTTTGAACTCTACCAGCACTAAGACCTTTTTGAATTTTAGAAGCGATTAAAGGAGATAGACGATAACCAACAATTCTATCAAGAAGTCTTCTTGCTTGTTGTGCATTAACACTATATAGATCAATTTTTCTAGGATTTTCCAAAGAGTGATCTATAGCCTTTTTTGTAATCTCATGAAAGACAATTCGAGGAACCTCAGCAGGATCTAGTCCAATAGCAGTAGCTATATGAAACCCAATCGCCTCTCCCTCACGATCCTCATCCGTTGCAATAAAAACTTTATCACTCTTCTTTGCTAATGTCTTTATCTCTTTAACAATCTTTGCATGATCTCGTGCAACTCTATATTCAGGTATAAATACCTCATCTTCAACTTTAATACCAAAGGAACTCTTTGGTAAGTCCCTAATATGCCCCTTACTAGCAATGACGGTATAATCTTTGCCAAGGAAATTTTCAATAGTTTTTGCTTTTGTAGGTGATTCAACGATGATTAAGTTTTTCAAATTATAGTCCATATTTTATTATCATTTTTTTTGAGTGAGCATTATATCAGATTCTTATTAGTTACAAATGATAATAGTAAAAAAACAGCTCTACATAATTTTTATAAATTTTGTAAATAAAAAAATCTAACTTAAATATTTCAAATATTACCTATTTTTTATTCAAATACTAACATTATCAAACTATTTTAACTCAAACAAGCAAATTTCATACCTTTTATTTTACTTTTTTCAATAGCTTCATATTTTTTCAAAAAAAATAAGTATAAAGTTTTTTTTGCATCGTTCGATCTAGTATTTGTAACAGCAAGGATGCTAAGCAGTTGAATACTGCTAAGTTCATCTTGATAGTGAATTTAATTGTATTCAGCTGTAAAAAATATTATAAAAAGAAGGATTTTAAAATGGGTTTTAAATTAAATACAAATATCGCGGCAATCAATTCACACATGTATGCACAAAGAAATAATCAGGGTCTTGATAAATCGCTTTCAGCTTTAAGTTCTGGTTTAAGAATTAATACAGCAGCTGATGATGCTTCTGGTCTATCTATTGCAAACTCACTAAAAGCTCAAGCAAATGGTCTTGGTCAATCTATTAGAAATGCGAATGATGGTATAGCAGTTATGCAATCAGCTGATGGAGCATTAGATGAGTATACAAATATCCTAAATACAGTAAGAACAAAAACAATTCAAGCATCATCTGATGGACAAAATGAGCAATCTCGTAAAGCAATTCAAGCAGATATTACAAAACTTTTGAAAGAGGCTGACAATATTGCTAAAACAACATCTTTTAATGGTCAAAATCTGCTTGATGGTAGTTTTAAAAATAAATCTTTCCATATTGGTGCTTACCAAAATGAGACAATTGATATAACAGTAGAGTCCACAAAAACATCTGATGTAGGTGGTATAAAAGCAGCGGTAGATAATGGTACAATGACAACTTCACTATCTGGAGGTGCTACTGCACTTCAAGTTGCAGAAAATGGTTCTTTTAAGATGACAGAAGGATTAGTAAAAATTAATGGCATTGATATTTCAGATCAATTAAATAGTACACATGCCAACCATCAATTAGATTCAAAAAATGTAGCAGATGCTATATCCAAAGCAACAGGTGTTACAGCAACAGCAGAGACGACTATTAGCACACTAAGTGGAGTAAGTGCAGCCTCTCTTACTGCATCAGATACACTTAAAATTAATGGTGTAAGCATTGGTACAGTTACTGTTTTAGAAGCTGATGCTGATGGCTCTTTAATACAAGCTATCAATAATATTAGTGATCAAACTGGTGTTACTGCTAAAATGGCAGAAGATAACAAGAGTGTTATTTTAACAGCAACTGATGGTAAAAATATAAGTCTTGATGCAACAGGTACAGAAGTAGAAAAACTTAATTTTGTAGATACAACAACATCTGTAACTGGATCAGTTGTCACTGCACTAAAAAATACAACTGCACTAAAACTAGAGCTAAAATCTGGTGATTTGATTATCAATGGTGTAGATATGGCTGGTACTTATGGAGATGGTACAGTAGGAAGTGCAGCAGAAGCACTTGAAAAAGCTCTCAAAAAGATTGATGGTTTAGATCAATCTAGTATTGATAATAGTGGAAAAATAACCATTAAATCTAATAATGGTACAGATGTAAATATCAGAGATGCAGCAGGAGGCACTTCTGCTTTTGCCACTGCAAAACAAGGTATACACAACAGCTCAACAAAGGGTGAGATTACATTATACTCTGATGATAGTATTACAGTAGAATCTGATGTAGATGTAGATAATGTACTAGGTTTTTCAGAAGGTGTAATCATTACAAATATGGGAGATGACAGATTAGATACAATAGATGTTACATCAAGAGAAGGAGCAGAGTTAGCGATACTTATTGTTGATCAAGCACTACAGACTATTGACTCTATAAGATCAACAATTGGTTCTACACAAAATCAATTAGACTCTACAGTTAGAAATATCTCTGTTACACAAGTAAATGTTACTTCTGCAGAGTCTCAAATAAGAGATGTTGATTTTGCATTAGAGAGTTCAAATCTTAAAAAGCATAGTATTTTAGCTCAAGCTGGTACTTATGCTCTTAGTCAAGCAAATTCCGCGCAAGATAATATCTCTACACTTCTTAGATAAAACCATACTCCCTCTCACATAACAGTTGTGAGAGGAAGAGATAAAACTTAAAACTTAAAATTCTCTATTCTTCTAATAAAAATCTCTTTGTAATGTGACTTTTCTATTAAAAACTCATATAAAAACATATAATCTCTATCTCTCACAATAGTAATAACAATTTTACGGTTAAACTCCATATAATCATGAACCAAAGCATTTCTAAAACCTAATATTTTTCTAAATTTTCTCTCTTGAATTTCATCAAATATACCAACTGTATGCAAAATCTGTAAAGCATCATATCCACTGTTTGGAATAATCTGACAATTATAATATTGTAATACTTTTTTAAATTTGCCTATCATATTTTCTGACAATATCTGTAAACTTCTCTCCGCCGCTCTTATAAAAAGAGCATCTATTTTAGCATCTTGAAATTTATCATGCAACTGATCTAATATATCTTTCTCTTCATTTGCTATTTTGATTGTACTATTCAAATAATCTTTGAAATTCATTTTCATCCCCTTTTAATACAACATATTTCTCTTTAATACTAGATATTAAAGCACTATTTACATGACTTAAGTCTATGATATCATAATCATATTCAGGCAAATCCAAAACATCACCCACATCACCCCAAGCCTTTGCAACCATGCCCCAAGATTCATTTGGTAAATCTTCCATAAGTAGAGCAAAATCATAATCACTTTTTAAATTACTATTTCCAATAACTCTTGAACCAAACAAGAGAGCCACTTTAACATAAAATAATCGCTCATCTTGAAATAGCTGTTTTAACTCTTCAATGCTTATTATCTTTGTTTTACCATAAGGACGACTTTTATAAAACATTTTCTCTTCTCCCTATCTAAGAAATGATACTTAAACTTGAGTTAGCGTGGCTTTAGCTTCATATTGTTTATACTGCAAATTATAACATGAAGTATCCAAACCCAATTTTTAAATCTAAAAATCAAATATTCAAAATATTATTTATATTTAATTTAAAATACAAAATTTTATTTTACAAAATTAGTAAAAAACTAAATATATTACATATAAGTAATTTTTTATACAAATAATCTAAATTAAGTAATTTTTTTAAAAAAAAGTATAAAGTTTCTATACTTTAGTACGATCTAGTCACTGTACAGCAAGGATGCTGAAATAAAATTTTACTAATTTAAAAGGATTTATATCATGGGTTTTCAAATTAATACAAATGTAGCGGCAATGAATGCACATATGCATGCAGTAAATAATAATAAAGGTTTAGATAAGTCACTAGCAGCATTAAGCTCAGGGCTACGAATTAATACAGCAGCTGATGATGCTTCTGGTCTATCTATTGCTAATCAACTTAAAAGTCAAGCAAATGGTCTTGGTCAAGCTATTAGAAATGCTAATGATGGTGTTGCTGTAACGCAATCAGCTGATGGAGCATTAGATGAGTATACAAATATTATTAATACTGTAAGAACCAAAGCAATCCAAGCAGCTTCTGATGGACAAAGTGATGAGTCAAGAGAAGCAATTCAAGCAGATATTACCAAACTTCTAAAAGAGGCAAATAATATTGCAAAAACAACTCAGTTTAATGGAATGAAACTTTTAGATGGTGATTTTAAAAATAAATCATTCCATATTGGAGCTTATGAAAATGAGACTATCGATCTCAGTATTGATTCAGTAAAAACAAGTGATGTTGGAAAAATTAAAACTGCAGCAGACAACAGTAGTATGACAAATAGTTTAAGTGGAGGTTCCTCTGGACTTCAAGTTGCTAAAGATGGCTCTTTTGAGATGGGAAAAGATTCTCTCAAAATTAATGGTACTGACATTTCAGAACAACTAAATAGCACACATGCAAATCACAAATTAGATGCAAAAAGTGTTGCAGACGCTATCTCTAAAGCAACTGATGTTACAGCTACAGCTACAACAACAATTGGAACTTCAGCAGCAGTACAAGCAGCATCGTTAACAGCAGGTGGAGACAATGAATTAAAAATTAATGGCGTAAGTATTGGTGATGTTCAAGTTTTGGATAATGACTCTGATGGATCTTTGGTTCAAGCAATTAATGACATCAGTGATCAAACTGGTGTTACTGCTAAAATGGCAGAAGATGGTAAAAGTGTTATTCTAACAGCTGAAGATGGAAGGGATATAAGTCTTGATTCAAAAGGAGAAGCCTCAACAAAATTACACTTTACAGACAGTACGACAGCTATTACAGGTGCTGTTGTTGATCAACTCAAATCAAGTGCAACTACAGCATTGGAACTAAAAGCGGGTGATCTGATTATCAATGGTGTTGATATGGCTGGTACTTACGGTGATGGTACAAAAGGTAGCGCAGCAGAAGCTTTTGAAGAAAAATTAAAAAGTATAGAAGGGCTAGATCAATCTAGTGTTGCTTCAACTGGTGAAATTACTGTTAAATCAAATGATGGCACAGATGTTAATATTCGTGATGCTGCTGGAGGGACAAGTGCTTTTGCAGTTTCTGCACAAGGTATTAACAATAATTCAACACATGGTGAGATTACTCTATATTCAGAGAACAATATTAATGTAGAGACAACTTCAGGAGCAAAAGATACACTAGGTTTTAAAGATGGTTCCATCAAAACAAACGAGAGTGATATTAGTCTTGAGAGTATTGATGTTACTACTAGAGAAGGTGCCGAACTAGCAATTAAAATTGCAGATGAAGCATTGAAAAAAATAGATTCTGTTAGATCTGAAATTGGTTCTACACAAAATCAACTTGAATCAACAGTTAGAAATATCTCTGTTACACAAGTAAATGTAACCTCTGCTGAATCACAAATTAGAGATGTTGATTTTGCATTAGAGAGTGCAAACCTTAAAAAACATAGTATTTTAGCACAAGCTGGTACTTATGCTCTTAGTCAGGCAAATGCTGCTCAACAAAATGTATCTTCACTTTTAAGATAATATTAATTATATTTAGATGGTTCTAAGAACCATCTAAATTAAACTAACTCCTCTTTTTCCTCTAATGCACTATTTGCATATTCAAGATAAATCTCCATAGTAATGAGATAAAGATTTAAAATTTTTTCTATTTGTGCTATTAATATGGAGTCTATTTTTTTAATATGTTTTTTAGGGTTATTAAGCTCTTTTGTATTAAAGAAATCAAATATAAATGTACTAATATATCTACTATAGTAGTAAAAAACTGCATTAATATCCCTATTTTTTTTATGTGATATACCTAAAAGTTCATGTATTAATAAAGCATAACTCTTTAAATATGCAGAAACTAATGTTCTTGAAACACTTTTTTTGTGTTGGACAATAACTTGTTGTAATCTTTTAACCTCTTCTACCTGCTTTTCTAAATATTTAACATCCTTTATATTAATAGTTTCAGAGATATCATCAAAGAAATTTTTTAAAGAAGTATCTATATTTTTGAGATCTTGTAAACAATCTACATCTATTGCATCTGCCCTTAAAGGTATTGCTCCCTCTAAAAAAGCACCATCATTTAGATTATAAACTTTTTGATTATCTCTCTTATATAATTTTGAAACTAAGGAGAATGAATTTGCTGATGTTTTATATAAAGGGGTAGTTGGTACCTTGGATAAAAAATTACCTTTAACATAGGATATAGTTTTACCCAAATCTGTATAATAAATACTATTCTCACTCTCCATCTCAGAAGATTCTAATACTTTTGATCCAAAGTGAGATTCACTATGTGTACTTTTAGTCTTAGCATCTAATGCTAAATCTAAACCGAGTAAATATAATTCACTTACACCCAAAATTAGTGACAAACCATAAGTAGATTCTCCAATACTAGGAGCAGTTAATGAACCAAAATCAATTTTATAATTTGTAGTAGACTCAAAAAAGTATAAGTTATCTCTAGGAATAAAATTGACAACATCTCTATGAGAGACAGAAGATAACAAAAATATTGTTTTATCTAAAAAATTTGCAATATCTATATTTTCAAAAAACTTTGCCAATATGGGACTAGGATCCATGCTTGTAACAATATCTGGCTTAATGCCAAATTTATATAGAGATGGTACAGCAGCTAAAACAGCTATTATAATAAATTTTTTATGATTTTTTTTCAACCAATCTCTATTTTTATCCAACGATGGTCCAGCAGCAATTAATAATGTAGGCTTTTTGGATAGAGAAGAATCTTCATGTTTTGTTTCAATATCAATATACTTATAATTTTCCACAAGATACTCAGGAGATTTTAAAAGTTGAGATAAGAATCTATTGTATGGATGAGAAATATAATCTTGTGTAACAATAAAATCTTGTAAAAATTTTATATTTTTAGTATAGTGATCGCTAAAAATTGCATATTTGAGATAGTGATTATAATTATATGCCTCAACAAAAAACTCTTGAAAAGACTCTTTTTGTGCAGTTTTATCTTCCATAATAGAAAAAATAATTTTAGTTCTTGCAGAGAGTAACTTATAATCTATTGTAAACATTGATAATCTAAAGAGTTCCAAATCATCCTCTATGATATAGAGATTATAAGAGTGAATCTTTTTTTGTACCTCTATAAGATGAAGCCCAAGACCAACCCCAAAAAAAATAAACTTATCAATTTTTTTCATTGTTGTTTTATCTGAAGCAAAACTATTAGTATATTTAATAATTGGAGCTGTGGCATACAGAGGTCCACTTTGAGGAGAACCAAAATTATTAAATAGATTTTTTGACTCTTTTATTGCTGTTTGATGAAAAGTTTCTATAACATTTTCATTTTTTTTAAAACTCATCTTTTTTGCAAATGTCTTAGCATGATCTAAACTGTTTTGATTATATAGATAATTACCAGAACTATTATCTATAACATCAAAATAACCTTCATTTTTATATTCAAGAGTATACTTCTCTTGATATATTCCATCCGAAATAGCTATATTCAATAAATTAATTTTTTTGAATAGCTCTGAATATTTTTCTTGAAAATAATTAAGATTATTCTGATATCTATTAATTGCTTCTAATTCTATAGTGCTTTCTTCCATTTGAAGATCCTTAACTAATTTAAGAAAAATAAAGCACCTTTTATTCCAAACCGCTAATGACGATTCATTAGAAACTCTACAAAATCAAAATCAAGTTGATTATCAATATCCAACGAGACTTCTCTATCCATTTCATAAGCAAAAATATTTTCTTTTATAAAAAAGCTCCTTTCTGATAAAAGCTTATCCACTCTACATATATAGATTGCACCATTAATTCTATAATACCTATCTAGATCTTGACTTCTTACATTTAGTATCTCATCTTTTAAAAATCCCATCATACTTTTATTAGATGGCAATACATTTGACCATAAAGGGGAGTGATCCATTTCACATACACTTATAATTGCATCTGCATTTTTTTTATCAAGAAGTTCAATAGCTTCATCAATATGTTTTTCATCTCTAAGAGGTGATGTTGGTTGAAGTAATATAATATAATCATATTTTGCAAAGTTTTCTATAGTATGTTTTATAGAATCAAATGTTGTAGAATTATCATTAGCCAAAAAACTAGGTCTGCTTACTATTTCAGCCCCACAAGATTTAGAAATTTCTAATATCTCCATATCATCACTAGAAACAACAACTTTATCAATATATTTACTTTTTAATCCAGCCTCTATACTCCATGAAACAAGAGGTTTACCATTTAAATTTAATATGTTTTTTTGTGGTAATCTTTTACTACCACCACGAGCTAAAATGACAGCTAAAAAACTTTTGTTATTAAACATATCTATTTAAAAGACTTCAGCATATTCTCTATTAGCCCTTTTAAACTCCTCCATCTTTCCAATATCTAGCCAATACTCTCTAAGCGGAAAGGAAATAACACTATTTTTCATCTCAATTAGCTTATCAAAAAAGGTTGGCATATCATAAAATTCATCAGCAGGAATATGATTTAATACTTTTGGGCTAAGCATATAAATTCCAGCGTTTACAAAATATTTATGTATTGGTTTTTCAGTAATAGACAATATTTCACTATCCATAACATCAACAACACCATAAGGAATCTGAAAATCATACTCTCTTACACACATTGTAGCATCTGCTTTATTATCTTGGTGGAATCTCAAAAGTTGTTCAAAATTAGCATTTGTGAGAAGATCTCCATTCATAACAAAAAAATCTTCATTTAATTTTTTTTTCATAAGAGATAAAGCTCCAGCTGTTCCAAGCCTCTTATCCTCATGAATATACTCTATATTAACACCAAATTTAGTACCATTTCCAAAATACTCTTCAAACATCTCTGATTTATAATTAACACTAAGTATAAAATTCTTAAACCCAAACTTAACAAAACTCTCTATTATTGTTTCAATTATTGGCTTACCCCCTACTACAAGTAGAGGTTTTGGAACTTTATTTGTAAGTGGTCTAAGTCGAGTTCCTAATCCTCCCGCCATTAAAACAACCTTATTTGTATGAGTTTTAATTTTTAAAAGATCATCAATAGTTCTAATACCAACAACTTTACCACCTTTATCAACAATTGGGATTTGATGTATTGTTTTGGTTTTACATAAGTCAATAATATTTTTTTCACTCTCATTTACAGTAACTGCTGTTGGATTTTTAAAATATATACTCTCTATTGTAGAGTTTAAAGTTTTACCACTTAAAATTGCTCGTCTTATATCACCATCAGTTAGAGTTCCTAATAATTTATTATTACTATCGACAACAATTGCTATCTTCATAGCTCCACTATCTATAATCTGCAAAGCTTCTTTAATAGTTGATATTACAGTTAATTTGATATCTTCTATATTTTTCATATTAATAATCCAAATCTATAAATTTTTTTCTTGTTGAAAATTCTACTGATTCTAAAACTTCTATTATTTTTTCTGAAGCAAACCCCGTTCCATATATATTTTTTACATGATCTAAATTTAAATCAAAAGCCTTTTTGATACTCTCATCTAAAGAGTCAATATCACAATCAATGACATTTCCACTTTGAAGCCTACCGTTTTGTCTATCTCCAATATTTACTACAGGTTTTTTAAAACTTGCAGCCTCTAATATACCACTAGATGTATTACCTATTAAAATATCAATATATTTCATAACACTTAAATATTTTAACTGTCCTAAATTTTTTACTACTTTATATTTGTTCTTATCTTTTTGACAAAATTTTTCTATCTGACGATTGATAATACGACCATTATCATCAGCATTTGCATAAGTAAAAAGTACACTTAATTTAGTTTTTTCGATAGTTAATAAAATATCATCTATATCTATTAAAATATCATTTTTAGAAAGTGTTTCTGGGTGATAAGTAAAAAGGGCACTCTTAACACCAAACTTCCAATCAAGCTCCTTTTCCAATTTCTCTTTTGATAGTAAATTTATAGAAACAATATTATCAATTCCAGGAGCACCTGTATTAAAAACCCTATCAGAACTCTCACCCATTTGAATAACTCTTTTTCTATACTCTTCAGTAGAAGTAAAATGTAGATAACTCATCTTTGTAATGGCATGTCTAATCTGCTCATCTACTGCACCCTCTGTTATCTCTCCTCCATGAACATGAGCTATGGGTATATTCATAAGCATTGCGGCAGTGGCAGATGCAAGTGTTTCATATCTGTCACCTAAAATAAGTATAATATCAGGATTAATTCGATTAAAGGAATCTGATAAAAGAATAGTTGCTAAACCCATAGATTTTACCATTGCAGATTTTGTATCAGATGAGAGAAGATTTTCTATTTTATCATCAATTTTAAAACCATCTTTTTCAATCTGTTCATATGTTAATCCAAATTCCAAAGAGAGATGCATAGTTGTTACAACAAGTTGTAATTCAAGCTCATCTGAAGCCTTAATTTTTTTTAATATAGGATAAAGTAGACCATACTCAGCACGAGTGCCAGTAACAACACAAATTTTTCTTTTCATATTAACTCATCTTTTTCATAATCTTTTGTTGCTATACTACCAATAGTTTCATCCCACCTCATAGGAGTTATTCCATTACCAGCTCTTTTAATTGATAAATTTTCTTCATTAAATTTTTCACCTTTTTTAATCTTAGAGTTTGCAACAATTGATTTTCGAGCAATATTTATATTTGGTATTTCACTTTTACTCGGTTTTTTTATACTACTTCCAAGTGCCTTTTCTATATTTCGTATAGCTTTTACCATAGCTTTTAATTCATTAGGTTCAAGTGAAGCTTTATGATCTGGACCTTCCATAGTTTTGTCCAAAGTAAAATGTTTTTCTATCACAGTTGCACCTAATGCTACTGCGGCTATATCTACTTCTATTCCTAGCGTATGATCACTATATCCATAATTCACCCCAAAGGTATCTCCTATAGTTACCATAGCTCTAAGATTTACATCTTCCATAGGAGTAGGATACATAGTATTTGCATGCAAAACTGTAATATTATCTTTTTTTGTACCTGATCTAATTAAAATATCCAAAGCATCTTCTATCTCACCAATATCTGCCATCCCTGTTGAAATAATTATACTTTTATCTAATTTTCCAATATCTCTTAAATATGGCAAGTTTATTATTTCACCACTTGGAATTTTAAATATCTCTAATCCTAAATTATTAAGTAACTCAATACTCTCATGATCAAACGGAGTTGATAAAAATATAATACCTTTTTGTTTGCAATAAGAGATAAGCTCTTTATGCATTTCTATATCAAGTTCAAGTTTTTTAATCATCTCAAATTGAGACTCTGCTTTATCTGTTGTCTCTTTTTGGTAATCAGCTTTTTGTACACTTTTAGTTACAAGATTTTCCGCTTTAAATGTTTGAAATTTTACAGCATCTGCTCCTGCTTTAACAGCAACATCTATAAGTTTTTTAGCAAGTTTAATTGAACCATTATGATTTACTCCTGCCTCAGCTATAATAAAAACACTCATACAACCAAACTCCCTGCTTTTATAAATCCTTCGATTTTAATATACTCTTTTGAAGTAGCATTACTACCATAAAATATAGACTCTTTTACAACTACCCCACCATTTACAATAGCTCCTGTTGATATATGGCAATTATCTTCTATAACTACATCATGTTCTATTAATGCTTTTGTGTTTATAATGCAATTTTTTCCTATTTTTGCATTTGCATTGACTAAAGAGTGATGCATAATAATCGTTCCTTCATCTATTTGAGCATGTTTTGAGAGATATGAGTGAGGAGAAATAATTATAGGTAACTTAAAACCTATATCTTTTAACATTTTAAATAATTTAACTCTAATAGTTGATGTTTTAATCTGTCCCACACTAATACATGCATATTTATATCTATTAAAAAGATTCTTCAAATCGGAGTCACGACCTATCACTTTATACCCTAATATACTCTCTCCAATCTCTTTCTCATTATCTATAATACCAACAATAGTAAATCTATTCTCTTGCTCAACTACATCAATAACAGAGTTACAATGTCCTCCTGCACCTAATAATATAAGCTCTTTTTTCATAATATAATACTACTTGATATATTTACTGCTCTATCTTCTAACCACTGAGCATTTGAAAGATCTCCACATTGAGCATCTTTAAACATCTCTAGTTTATTCATTAATCTCCAAATAGATCGAGTCATTACTCCTCTATCATTTGTAAATTTTAAAAAATTATCTCTCTCTTGTCTATCTTTCAAAACTATACAATTGAGCCAATAGTTTGATTTTGAACTTTTTGGTTCTTTCATAAATATTATCTCTATCTCTTCAAAAAATTTTTCATACTTTTTTGCTAACTTTCTCTGCTTTTGGATAAAAATATTAAGATTTTCCATCTGAGCAACACCAAGAGCAGCATTTAAATTTGTCAAACGATAATTAAATCCTATCTCATCATGAATATACTCATAAGGATGTGGTACTTTTGCTGTTGTTGTAATATGCTTTGCTTTTTTTGCCAAAAGTTCATCATCCGTTATAATCATACCCCCACCACCAGTCGTAATAATTTTATTTCCATTAAAACTAAATATACCCATTTTTCCAAATGAACCAGTATGTCTACCTTTATAGTAGCTACCTAAAGATTCTGCCGCATCTTCAACTACATCTATATTATATAGATCACAAATTTCCACTATCTCATCAATTTTACAAGGATGACCAAATGTATGCATAGGAATACATGCTTTTATTACCTTTTTTGTAGTTTTATTAATACACGCCCCATCATTATTAATAAAAGTAAACTCTTCTAAAAAAAGTTTTAGTTTTTTGGGAGATAATCCAAGTGTATCTTTATCTACATCTACAAAGATTGGCTTTGCATTGCAATAGCTTATGGCATTTGCTGTTGCAATAAAGGTCAAAGGCTGGGTTATTACCTCACAACCTTCATCTACACCAACGAGTTTTAGCCCCACATGAAGAGCAGATGTTCCATTTGAAGTAGCAACTGCATATTTTGCTCCCGTAAAATCAGCTACCATTTGTTCAAATTGATCTACATATTTGCCTACACTTGAAACAAAAGTAGAATCTATTGCATCATTAACATATTTTTTCTCATTACCAAAAAATTTTGGCTCATGTAAAGGTAAAAACTCTTCGGTTTTATAAATATCACGGATAAAATCAACTACATTTTGATACATGTTTACATCTTCCCATCTAAATATTTACCAGTCTCTTTATGAGCAAATCCTGGAATCATTTTGAAAAAAAGCTCAACAATATCCTCTTTTATCCAAGTTCTATTCTCTTTTAGCTCTGTTATTTTTTCACTAAAATTATCCAATAATCTATCATCAAAATTTGCTTCATTCTTAATAATTCCAAGATTATCAAATTTATTCATATCAAGAGTCTCATTTTCTGTAAAAAACTCTTCAAAATCTTTTTCACCAGTAGTATCACTTTTTGTAAAAAGACAAGGCCATTTCCCCTGTTCTGGTAATGTATACACTAATTCTCTAGCTTCATCTTCATCTTTACATAGATAAGGCTTATAAGCTAAATTCTCTAAATATTTTACAGCAATATCTGCAAATGAGATTAAATGTAATGTTTCACTAAGTTTAGGAAAGAAGATATCTCTATTTTCTCCAAATATACAGGACATTAAACAGAGTTCACCAGACTCTTGAGGAGTTATAAAGTATCTTTTAATATCATTTGGAGCAACAATAGGTTGTTTTTTTTGTATTCGCTGATTAAAACCATGCAATAAAGAGCCATCTGAAAATGCTACATTTGCAAATCTTGCAGTTGAAATTTTTATATCAAGAGATCTTCTCATCAAAAACATCTCCATTATTTTTTTACTTGCACCCATCATATTTACTGGATTTGCTGCTTTATCTGTTGATACACAAAAATATTTTTTTACACCATTTTCAATTGATTGTTGCAGAGTCTTATCTGTATTAAATATATTTACTTCACACATCCGCATTAAAGTAAAAGGATCTTTCTCACTTCGCACATGTTTTAGTGCTGAGAGATTTAAAACATAGTCATATTTTCCATCATATTTTATAAAAGCATCATACTCAATAGAACCAATATCTAAAGCAAATGTTCTAAAATCACCATCTATATATCCAAAGGAACTTCTTATATCTCGAACTAGCTCGACCATATTGTTTTCACTAATATCTACAACATGTAATTTTTTTGGATCTCTTTTGAAAATCTCTTTTGTTACAGCCTGACCAATTGAACCTGCCCCACCTATAACAAGAAAACTATTTGAAGAAATAGTCTCGCTTAATCTCTTTTCATAATTAATAAGATCTTTACTAAAGAGATCTTTTTCTCTACCAATTAAATTTAAAATAGAATTCAAGCTTATCCCTAATAATTAATTAAATTACTTTAATTTTATCTTATTTTTTATAATTTTAAAAACTACAGCAAATTTCATTCCTAAACTTTTAAATTCATTTGACGATATGTAATATAGAAAATTATAAAAGGACAAACTATGTCAGGAGCACTCAGTTCAATAGGAATCGGTAGTGAAGGTGCGCTTTCGTATGATATTATTGATCAACTAAAGGATGCCGATAAAGGTGCTATTATTGATCCTATACAAAAAAGAATTGATACGACAAAACTAAAACAGACAACACTATCCACCATTAAAAGTATGGTGCTAGATATCAATAAAACAGTAGGTGATGTGGTAAATAATGATAGTTTTGACAAAATTAAACATGAAATTTCAGGAGATTCTGTCACTGTTGTAGAGGCAAAAGGACTTAAAGAGCAAAATATTAGCTTGGATGTAGAGCAATTAGCACAAAAATCTATTTTTGAATCTAGTAACTTTAGTGCTGAAAGTTCTAGTTTCTCCACATCTGATGAAACTTTAACTTTTACACTAGGAGTAGATCCAGATACTACAGAACTTAAAGTAGATATTTTAGCAGGTATGTCAATCTCTGATGTGGCAAAAAAGATCAATGAGGATACAGATGGCAAAATAGAGGCTTCTATTTTAAATGTTGGTGGAGATGAACCATATAAACTTATCATTAAATCAGCACAGAGTGGAGCAGAAAATGAATTAAACATAGACTCATCTGTAACTTTTACAAATGTTCAACATGCACAAGATGCAAAGTTTAAATATGATGGAGTAGATATTACAAGTGCGACTAATAGTGTTTCATCTCTTATAGATGGATTAACATTTAAGCTTCAAGATGAAGGTGTCTCGACAATATCTATCAAACCAGACACTTCAGAGGTAACGACCAAAATAGAGGAGTTTGTTACACAATATAATATTTTAGTAGAGCAGATAAGTAATAGTACCAAATTTGATAAAGAGACAAAACAAGCTGGTGTTTTTCAAGGAACTAGTGAGATAACTTCTTTGAAGTACCAACTACAAGAGGTAATTTCAACTTTTAATAAAGATGGAAAAAATATGTCAGATTTTGGTATTGACATAGATAGATATGGAAAAATGTCACTTGATAATACAAAACTTGAGAGTGCCTTTAAAGAGGATATATCCGTTGCCCAATCTTTCTTTCAAGGAACAGGTGATCAAAAGGGACTGTTTGGAAAATTGGAAGATACAATTTTTGATCTATCTACCTCATCAAGCTCACCTCTAAAATCTCTATCTTCAAATTTTGAGACAAAAATTAGAACGCTAGAAGAGAGTTATAAAGATGCTGAAAAAAAGCTTGATACAAAATATGAGATTATGGCTAAAAAATTTGCATCTTATGATGGATTAATAGGTAGGCTAAATTCTCAATTTTCAGCTCTTCAATCAATTATTGAAGCAGAAAACAACTCCAAATAAATATAACTTTCGGTGGGATTTTCCCACCTTAAATATTACCCCTAACTTCCAAAAACTGATCTAAATTTTCAAAAAACAGATCTACTAATTTAGGATCAAAATGTTTTCCTCTATTGTTTTTGAAATATTTTAAGATCTTATCAATTGACCAAGCTTTTTTGTAGACTCTTTCACTCCCCAAAGCATCAAAAACATCAGCAATAGCAACAATACGACCATAGATATGAATATCTTCACCTTTTAGCCCTTGTGGATATCCCGAGCCATCCCATTTTTCATGATGATCCCTTGATATTAGGGCAGCTGCTTTTAAGATCGGTTTTGTAGAGTTTTTGAAAATATCATATCCAATCATAGAGTGTTCTTTCATCCTATCAAACTCATCCTTGGTTAATCTTCCTGGCTTTTTTAGGATACTATCTTCAATCGCTATCTTACCGATATCATGCATTGTTGATGCAATTTTAATATATTCAGCCTCTCTACCCAAACCACACTTTTTTGCCAAAATTTCACTATAAGCAGCCACTCTTTGAATATGCTCTCCCGTCTCGTTAGATCTACTCTCAGTAACCTCTCCTAGAGTATAGATTAACTCTCTTTGAGTATCTATAATCTCATGATTTAAAATAAACTCTTGTGTATGATCATAATGAAAGCAGAGTGTCTCTTCAATCTCCCCTTCACTATTATGAATACCTACATAAGTACAACTATGATATATCTTTGTACCATCTTTTTTTGTATAGATAATTGACGCATTAAAAGAGTCTTTAACTGTTATCTGTTTTCTTAATCTTTCAGACTCATTCATACCATTGTGAAATTGACATATATTAAAATAGTTTTCATCTTCAATTTTTTCACCATCATATTGTAAAATTTTTCTAAATGTCTCATTTGCAAAGGTGATTTTACCTGTAACATCAATCCTACATATTGGAGTACCCATGTCAATTGCTTTGTTATACTCACTAAGAAAATGTATCTTTTCACTTAGTGTATTTTCTAAATTTCCTTGATATTTATGGCTTGATTCATGCCATGATAAAAAATCATGCTCCTCTTTTTTTGGTCTATTTTTGACTACATCAACAATCTTTTCCAAAATAGAACTATTTATATATGGCTTTTGAATATATTGATCAATTCTTAGATCAATTAATTGAAAAATCTCCTCTTTTTTTGCAAAATCTGAAATTAAAACTATAGGCATAGATTCATCTATCTCTCGTATGTGAGAGATTGTATCATCTAGGGAAGAACCTTCCAAAATGACTATATCAATAACTCTATAATGTTTCTCACAAAATAGTTTAGCCTCCTCTTTTGAAGTGGCTGTATAGATTGATTCTACCTCTTGTTTAAGAAATTTAACAATATCATTATCTTTTTGAATATAGTTTTCATTAATGTATAGCAAAGATAAGGTATTAATCTCTTCTGCTGTATTCATACTAAGCATAATTAACCTTCATTTAATATAGAATACATATCGTCTATTTTTAATTTTTATTAAATATAAGATAGTATATGACATGAATTACATTGTAGGTCTTATTAGCATAATTTTTTTTATTACTGTCATAGGTTGTGGGAAGGCTAAAAACACTCTTCCAAAAAACACTCAACAAAATATTAATTTTCAATATGAAGATCATCTCTATACAATAGTAAAAGATAAAAAAAGTTATTTAGAGGCACAGAAGAGTGCAATATCAATGGGTGGGTACCTTGTAGAGATAGGTACAAAAGATGAAAATGATTTTATATTAAAACAGCTACAAAAATATATCTCCCAAAATGAGTACAACCAAACAAATATTTCAGATAAAAGTATAGATGCTTATATTTGGATTGGTGCTTTAAATGATAAAGATAGTGAAAAATGGCTATGGGATTACCATAAGTTTTTTATTTGGAGTGGATATAGTGAAGGTCAAATAGTTGGAAATGCTTATAATAATTGGGGAACATCTCAGCCACACAATCAAATAGGCGAATTATGTGCAAGTTTTTCTATAAATGGCTGGGGAAATACTCAACAAGGAAAATGGAGAGCTATAAATAGAGAACATCAACTCTATTATATAATTGAGTACAACAGTAAAAGAGATGAGGCAAATAGAGATTATGGCTACTCACTGAATAAACATATTATAATTAAAGAGCATGAAGATGGAGCAATATACTATCCTGAAGAGGAGATAAAAGGCAAAAAAATACCTTTTGTACTATTTTCACCTGGTTGGGGATCAACTAGACATAGCTCATACTCATCTATCTTAACTTTTATTGCACAGCAAGGATATGGTGTCATATATGCAAAAGATCCCGCAGAGGTAACAACTTCAATCATTATTAATAGATTCCAAAATATTGCAAACAAATATGATTTCTTAGATTTCTCTAAATTTGGCGTTATAGGACACTCATCAGGAGGAGGCAATACCTTCAATATCTTAAAACATTTCACTAAAAAAGGTTGGGGTAAAAATGGTAGTTTTATACTATCAACTGCCTCTTGGTTTGCCTTTGACATGAGAGAGAGTGATTTTCAAGAGATACCTTCAAATAGTAAAATTGTAATGATGCAATTTTCAGAAGATCAAACTACAGACCCTCGTATACCACTACGAATTTATAATCTACTAAGTACAATTCACAATGAAAACAGAGACTATGTAATGATCCAAAATGCTAATCATGGATACATTTCAGGCAATAGAGATTATACACTCATGCAAGGAGTACTATATCCACTTGATGCACTTATGGATAATGTATTTAATGAGAATCATCTTGCAAAAAGGGCAGCACTAGAAAATGGTAATGATGATCCATACGGTAGTGGACTGCAACCAGTAAAGCCAAGTTATGAGTATGATTATCCATGCATTCCTCCACAAGAGAGTGATGCACTATTTGCTAAAATTTTGAGTGATGCAATTAACTACTGCAAACTTCCTTGACCTCTATAGCACTACTACGATGATATCCATCAAAAAACTCATCCCAATACTCAGCACTCTCTCCCTTAGAGAAATAGAACCCTTGTAAAAATTCTACTCCCAAATCAGCTAGAAAGATCATATTCTCCTTTTTCTCTACTCCTTCAGCAATGACACCAATATTAAAATTATCTGCCAACGATGATATAACTGAACATATATTTTTATTACTCTTATCAAATGGAGTATCTTCTACAAAAGATTTATCAATCTTTAGATAATCAATAGGATAATCTCTCAAATATCCGATAGAGGAATAACCTGTTCCAAAATCATCAATACATATTTGAATACCTAACTGATGAAATTTATTGAGAGCTTCTAATACTTGATCTTTATTGTTTATAATAATATTTTCTGTAATTTCAAGCTTTAGATTACTAGGCTCAAATTTGGTTTTAGTCAAAATTTCATCAATTCTTTGAACCAAGTCACTATGCAAGAACTGTACAGGAGATAGATTTACAGAGAGATAAAAAGATTCATCATGAAGATCATTCCATTTTACAACTTGAATACATGACTCTTCCAAAATATTATATGTATAATCAGCGATCAAGCCTCTCTCTTCAGCTACAGATATAAAAATTTCAGGTGATACATGTCCCAACTCTTTATGATTCCAACGAGAAAGAACCTCAAAACCTCTAATTATCTTATCACTTGAACTTAAAATTGGTTGATATACAAGTGTCAACTCTCTATTATCAATTGCCAACCTCAACTCTTGTTCAATCTTATATCGGTATTTTACTCTCTCTACAATTTCACCATAATATAAAACAAAACAGTTACGACCACCCTCTTTTGCATCATACATAGCAGTATCTGCATATTGCATCAGCTCTTGCATATTATTTGCATCTCTAGGATAGAGTGCAATACCTATACTAGCACCTATTCTTAGATGGTTATCTTCAATATCAAATACCCTATTTACTGAGTTGATAATATCTTCTGCCTTCTCTACTGCTCGCTGTTCACAAATCTCTGAACTTTGAGAGGAGTGAAAGAAGAGAGCAAATTCATCTCCACCAAGTCTTGCAAAAAAATCATTAGGTTCAAGCAACTCTTTGACTCTAGCTGTCATTTGAGAAAGAACCTGATCACCAATACCATGCCCCAAAGAGTCATTAATAGGTTTAAATCTATCTAAATCAAAATATAATAGAGCCACACTCTCATGCTCTTTGGTCTCTTCAATGGTACTAAGAAGTTTCTTTTGAAAAAAACTTCTATTTGCAATTTTTGTCAAGGTATCATAATGAGCCAAATTATATATACTCTCTTTTGTCTGATTTGGATCATTTTTATCAGAAAACATAACAAGATAGTGAGTTGTTTGATTGCTATAATTTTTTACAGCTGTAATATTTAGTATCTCTTCATAAGAGTGTCCATTTTTACGACTATTGACAACTTCACCCTCCCAATGTCCCCTATTTTGAATCTCACTCCATATCTTTTCAAAATATTGTTCATCTTTAATACCAGGTTTTAGATTAACAATATGTTGACTCACACTCTCATCTACACTATAACCTGTAATATTACAAAAAGCCTCATTTACAGTAATTACCTGCAACTCTTCATCACAAACAGCAATACCCTCTGGGGCACTATCAAAAACAGACGAAGTAAGTGTTAGTTTGTAAGTATCCCTTTTGATCATATTTAGATGTCTCTCTCTAATCTCTTCAATCTCCTCTTCTCTCTCTTTGGCAACAAAAGAGTAATAAAAAAGAAGTAATAAAGCTGTAAAAAAAAATATTAAAAAGACATTTTGTTTAATATTTTGTTGGGCAATCAAAAGAGGATCTATCTGAGTAATAACCTCTATAATGCCTATAGAGGTTGAGTCACCCTTTTTTGTAAAAAAATCTACTATAGCATATCTAAAGACCCATCTATCATCTATTAACTCTTTTTTTATATAAAATTTATTTGGATTTTGACTTAAAAAAGAGATAGAATCTAATTCAAACTGATCAAACTCTTTACTCTCTTTATCTATGTTATCAAAAAATTTAATTTGAGATTTTTCATTTTTAAAAAGATATCTTTTTAACGCTTTGGAATCTTTTTTGAGATGTTCCTCTTTTAGAAAAGATTGAAATATACGCATATTCTCTATAAGCTTTTTTGAATTTAAAGAGGCACTATCATGCAAAGTTTTTTCAAAAACATTGGATATATAGATATAGCTCCCACTAATAGAGACTATAGATAAAAATAGAAGTGGTAATACTAAATTATTTTTCATATACTGTTCAATTTGTTTAATCATTCTTTATCTTATTAAGTAAATTTTCAAAATACATTCTTAGTAAGAAAATATCCATCTTGTATAGATCGGTAAAAGCAATCTTTTTTTAAATATTTAATTTTATAAAAATAAACTTGATTATGACGATGTAAGAAGATATAATCAATTTTTCGTACAAATTTTCTTAAAGGAATATAAAAAAATGGATTTTTTTCAAGCAATTATCCTTGGTATAGTCGAAGGATTTACAGAGTTTTTACCAATTTCATCAACGGGACATCTTATTGTTGTTGCTGATTGGATGGGATTAGATGAAAATGCAGAAAATAAAGCATTTATGGTAATTATTCAACTCGCTGCTATTTTGGCAGTTGTATTTAATTATAAAGATAAGTTTTCACTCAAAAAAATTGATCTATGGATCAAAGTTATTATTGCATTTTTGCCACTTGCTATAGTTGGTTTTATTTTTAAAGATCTTATCAAAGAGGCATTTAATGCACAAGTTGTAGCCTATATGTTTATTATTGGTGGTATTATCTTTTTAATTTTAGAATATTTTTATAAAGAGAATGAACATACAATAGATGATGTAGAAAAAATTACCTATAAACAGGCTGGCTGGATCGGATTTGCTCAAATGTTTGCTTTAATCCCTGGAACTAGTCGTGCAGGATCAAGCATTGTAGGGGCATTGATTGTTGGATTATCAAGAAAGGCTAGTGCTGAATTTTCATTTTTACTAGCTATGCCCGTCATGATTGCTACAAGTGGATATGATATATTAAAACATCATGATCAATTCACAGGAGAGAGTGCTATAAGTCTTGGTATTGGATTTATTGTTGCTTTTATTGTTGCCTATTTTACTATGAAATTTTTTATTAAATTTTTAGAAAAATTTACTTTTGTAACTTTTGGTATATATCGAATCATATTTGGTATTTTACTACTTGCATTTTACCTATAAGAGGATCATATTATGTTAGAAAATATTGTTGATTTTGTCTTAAATACAGTTGAAGCTTGGGGATATGCAGGTATATTTGCCATGATGTTTTTGGAGAGTACATTTTTTCCTTTTCCTAGTGAAGTTGCAATGGTTCCTGCTGGATATTTAGCATATCAAGGAAAGATGAATATATTTTTGGCAATAACTGCTGGAGCATTTGGATCTTTATTTGGAGCATTACTTAATTATTATTTAGCATCTACATTTGGTAGAAAATTTCTTCTAAAATATGGAAAATATTTCTTTATTAAAGAGGAGACTATCTCAAAAATGGAAGAATTTTTCAAGTCCCATGGACATATCTCTACTTTTACAGGAAGATTGATTCCAGGGATTAGACAATATATATCACTTCCTGCTGGATTATCAAAAATGGATATAAAAGAGTTTGCTATTTATACTCTTTTGGGTGCTGGAATATGGGTAATAATATTGGCACTAATTGGATATTTTGTAGGAGCAAATGAGGAGCTAATTCACCAATATATCAAACAGATAACAGTTGCAATTCTTATGATATTAGCTATCTTTGTTTTTTGGTATGTTAAAAGAGGGAAAAAAGTATAATATGTTTTAAAAAGGAGATGATTTGTTAAAATCTTTTATTGTATTGCTTTGTGGTTTCACATTTATATTTGCAAAAGAGAGTGTTGTTGTATCTATAGCTCCACAGAAATTTTTTGTTCAAAAAGTCGCAGGAGATGCAGTAGATGTGACAATTTTGGTACCTACAGGTTCATCTCCTGCCACATACGCACCAAAACCAAAACAGCTACAAATATTAAAAAAGAGCAAATTATACTTCACAATTGGTGTCGCTTTTGAACAACATTGGCTAAAAAGGTTTCAAAGTATCAACTCTAATCTAAAAATTATTGATACAACAAAGGGCATTCAAAAGATAACAATGAATCATGACCAGCACAGAGATCATCATGAGGGTTTAGATCCTCATGTATGGTTGAGTCCAAAACTTGTAAAGTTACAAGTAGAAAATATTACAAAAGCATTAATGTCTCTTGATCCAAAAAATAAAATCAAATATATTAGTAACCGTGATAAATTTTTAGATGAGATAGATGAACTAGATATTCAGATATCAAAAACACTCTCTACTCTCAAAAAGAGAGAATTTATCGTCTTTCACCCCTCCTTTGGATATTTTGCAAAAGATTATAATCTTACACAAATTGCAATAGAAAAAGAGGGAAAAGAGCCAAGTCTAAAATATATTAAAAAAGTGATCGACTATGCTTCAAAACACCATATTCAAACTATCTTTGTAGCACCACAATTTTCACAAAAAAGTGCCTCCTATATAGCCTCACAAGTTGATGCAAATATCAAAATTATTGATCCTCTAGCTGAAAACTGGAGCAAAAATATAGTTGAGATCACAAAAAGTTTTAAAAGTGCAAATTAAAATTGAGAGTGTTAACTTCAAATATGGAAATAGCCTTGTATTAGAAGATATCAACTTAGAGATAGATAGAGGTGAATATGTCGCCATAATTGGACCAAATGGAGGAGGAAAAACTACATTTGTAAAGCTACTTTTGGGCATTTTATCACCCTCCTCTGGAACAATTAAAATTTTTGAAAAATCTACAAAAGAGGCAAGAGATAAGATAGGCTATCTACCACAACATATAAACTTCAACATGGATATGCCAATTCGTGTACTTGATATTGTTCTTCAAGGAAGATTAAGCCCTCATAAACTTTTTTACTCAAAAGAGGATTATATTATAGCCAACCAGCAGCTAGAGACTATGCATCTTTCACACCTAAAAGAGAGAAAAATAAAAGATTTATCAGGTGGTCAAAGACAGAGAGTTCTTTTGGCTAGAGCATTAACAAAAGAGCCCGAAATATTGATTTTGGATGAACCTACTGCATCTATAGATTTGGAGGGTCAAAAAGAGATTTACAAACTATTAGATGAACTCCCTCTTACAAAGCTTATTATCAGTCATGATATCAATATTCTATTTGAAAATATAACAAAAGTTGCACACATCAATAAAAAACTATTTTTACACACCGATATAAAACATAATATATTAAGAGAAGATGGACATTTTTGTGAAATGGAACTTTTGGAGACATTAAGGAGAGATGGTGTTTGAGTTACTATTAAATCCAATTATAGCTTCACTACTTCTCTCTATATCTATAGGTATTATAGGTACACTTATGCTTATCAATAAATCTCACTTTATTGCCGCTAGCATTGCTCATGGAAGTTATGGAGGTATTGGAATTGCAATATATTTTGGTTTCTCTATTTTACTCTCAACTACACTTTTTGCTCTTTTTTTGGCAATTATTCTAGCTATTATTACATATCATAATAAAGAGAGAAGTGATACGCTTATTGGTGTTATTTGGGCTGTTGGCATGAGTATTGGTATAATTTTAAGTGATCTTACCCCCGGATATCATGTTGATCTTATGAGCTTTCTATTTGGTGATATATTAATGGTTCCTAAAGATGATCTATACTTTATGCTAGGAGTAGATTTTCTTTTAATAATATCTGTCACACTCCTATATCATCGCTTTTTGGCACTATTTTATGATAGAGAGTTTGCGGAGTTAGCAGGACTTAGAGTAAAACTTATACATACCTTTTTACTAATACTCATGGCTCTTACAGTTGTTATGAGTATTAGATCTGTTGGTCTTATTTTGGTAATTGCTCTTTTTACTATTCCACCTTTTGTTGCCGAAAAGTTTACAGATAAGTTATATATGACGATGTTACTCTCAGCACTTTTAGCATTTGTATTTTGTCTTATTGGGCTTTTCTTATCTTATGAGCTTGATATCTCTGCAACTCCTGCTATTATTTTGAGTGCAAGTGTTGCATTTTTTGCAACAATAATTATCAAACGAGGAGTATAATCTCATGACACATATTAGATCATTTTGGGATAGTTATAAACTAATTATTATTGCTGTGCTTATTGGTATATCTTTTTATCTACTAGCTTTGACATCATTTAGTAGTGTGCAATCAAAACTTATAGGAGTTATTGCATTTTTAGTAACCCTCTGGACAAATAATGGACTACATATGGGTATTGTCTCTCTTTTGCCTATTATACTATTTCCTATTTTTGGATTGGTAGAGTCCAAAGATGTAGTAAGTAACTACTCAAAAACCACAATATTTTTGTTTATTGGAGGATTTTTAATTGCAATTGCCACAGAAAAATCTGAACTTCATAAAAGATTAGCCACTTTTTTACTCTCAATTTTTCCAAATACACCAAGAGGCGTGCTTTTATCACTCATGATAACAGCAGGACTACTAAGTTCTATATTATCAGATACAACAACAGCTCTATTAATTATCCCAATTGCTGGATTTTTAACAACCAATGCTGATTTTAAATTTCGACTTCTTTTGGGTGTCGCTTATGCCTCTTTAATTGGAGGAATTATCACCCCTGTAGGCACACCACCTAATCTTATTTTGGCAGATTTTTTGGAGACAAATAGTATAGAGAGTATCCCCTTTGCAACATGGACAGCAATGATGCTTCCTTTGGCAATTATTATGATGGTTGCCGCTTCAGAGATACTGCTTTATGGATTTAAAAAAGAGAATTTTAAATTAGTCAAGATTGATATGAGTAAACAACCACTTACAAGTGATCAAACAAAACTAATCTGGATAATTTCAGCATTAGCACTTATTTTAGCCACAAATCCTATACTAAAACACTTTTTTGGATTTGTAATTAATGAAAAACTGACACTTTTAGCATTTGGACTATTTCTATTTTTACCAAAAGTTGATCTTTTGGAGTGGAAAGAGGATTTTGCAAAGATACCATTTGCCATTGTTTTTCTATTTGGAGCAGGTTTCTCTATTGCTATGGCATTTCAAAAGACAGATTTAGCCACAGAGATAGCCAATATCTTAGTAAGCTTCAACTATCTACCACCAATTGTACTTATGCTTATTATTGGAAGTGGTGTTGTATTTGCTACAGAACTTACAAGTAATACTGCACTTACATCTATCATGATTCCTATCATATATCCATTTGCTACACAAAGTGGACTTGATCCAACACTATTTATGCTTATAGTAGCAATATCTGCAAGTTATGCCTTCATGTTGCCAATTGCAACAGCACCAAATGCAATAGCCATGTCAACAGGACATGTCAAAACAACACAGATGATAAAAAGGGGATTTTTCCTAAATATTTTTGGGATAATAGTTACATTTACAGTGGCACTAACTTATTGGAGATTATTTATTTGAAATACCAAACTACAGTAGTTCCTACCGCAATTTAATTTTCTTTAATAGAATTTTAATCAAAATATCACTCTTTTTCAAGAGTGATATTATAAGTATTAGAAGTTATAAACTAAATAAGCTTGAACACCATTTGAAGCATCACTTCCATCATCCATATCAGTATTATAATACACCAAAGTAGCATCAAGGTTACCTATTGATTTTGTTGCAGAGAGTACTACTTCACTCATATCAGGATTAGCATCCAAACCATGATCTGCATTTGCATAATAGATACCAAAATCAGCAATATT
>Ga0256914_1000845_pt1 | contig 29509 bp, 22 predicted proteins | sample HulkmetaG_FD_191571 | JGI IMG/M metagenome (GOLD analysis project Ga0256914, IMG submission 191571) | Hydrothermal chimney microbial communities from Main Endeavour vent field at the Juan de Fuca Ridge, Pacific Ocean - Hulk | ecosystem: Environmental > Aquatic > Marine > Hydrothermal vents ... | reverse complement strand
CACCCGCTGGCTCGAGAAACCGCCTCTGCGGGCCTTGGGCATCTCTCACTTCATCGTCCTCGAAAAACAAGGCTAATCCCATGAGCATCCTTATCCAAAATGGCACACTTGTCACCGAAACAGAGACCTTTTCCGCCGACATTCTGGTGCAAGAGGAACGCATTGCAGCTATCGGTCATAATCTGATCGCACCAGAGGATGCCGAAATCATTGACGCTTCGGGTTGCTATGTGCTGCCGGGCGTCATCGATCCCCACGTTCACATCCAGCTCGATACGGGCGTGTTTCGCACCGCAGATGATTGGGAGAGGGGTACGGCCACGGCCGCTCTGGGCGGCGTGACCACGGTCATCGACTTCGCCACCCAGTTTCCGTATCAGACAGCGAAGGAGGGCGTTGCAGCTCGGCATCGCGAGGTGCTGGGGTTGGAGACTGTCGATCTTGATCAGTTGGCGTCGGCTGAACCTCAAACGCCCCATCCTCCCTACATCGATTACGCCCTGCACTGTATGCTCACTGTCTTGCCTGATGAGGATGAGGAGTTGGACGCGTGGATGGGGGACTTGCGAGAATCGGGCGTCAGCGCCATCAAAATCTACACCACCTATCGTCCCAACTACTATCAAAATGATGCCGAACTGCTGCGCTCCATGCGAGCCGCGGCCAAAGCCGATCTGGTGGTGATGGTGCACGCGGAGAATGACGCCATCGTCAGCGATGCTACCCAGCGGCTCGCTGCCGCAGGCCAGACTGCTCTCAGCTATCATGGCAAGGCTCGCCCCGGTTTTGCCGAGGTTGAGGCTGCCCATCGCGTACTCTTCCTGGCCGACGCCGCCCGGGCCGAGCTCTACATTGTACACAACTCCATGGGCCGCACGGCTGAGCTCATTGCTCAGGCCCGAGCGCGGGGCCAGCGAGTTTGGTCCGAGACCTGTCCGCAATATCTATTGATGAATGAAACCCGCTATGCGGACGCTGACGCCTGGCGGTACATCATGCAGCCGCCCCTGCGGGATTCCTATCAGCCAGCGCATCTGTGGCAATTGCTGGCCACGGGCGCGGTGCAGGCCTTGGGCACCGATCATTGTGATTATACGCAGGCGCAGAAGCTGGGCCTACGGCCTTTGCAAGATCCGGCCACGCAACAGGCCCTGGCCGCGCTCAGCCCTCTGGAGCGGGATGTCGTCATCACTCGCTTCGGCTTCTTCGATGGTCGTCCCCGCACTCAGGCCGAGACCGCTCATTATCTGAACATTCCGCTGGAGCAGGTGCAGCAGGCCGAAATCGCTGCCTTCGCCCGATCTCCTGAGTTACCCGAGCTGGCCATGAATCACATCCAGGATTTGCAACGGCTGGATGTGAGCGCCACGTCTCCGCAACTGCCTTTTACCCAGACGCCGGGGGGGCTGCCCGGTCTGCAAACAGCGCTGCCCCTCATGGTCACCTACGGCGTCATGCCCGGACGCCTTTCCTGGTCCGATCTGGTGCGGGTGATGAGCGCCAATCCCGCCCGCATCTTCCGGTTGGACCATCGCAAGGGCGCACTGCGTCCGGGCCTGGACGCGGATATCGTCATCTATGATCCCGAGGGCGAGGAGGTCATCACCGATGGCGAGCAGGCCACCATTGGGGGCTTCACGCCCTACAAGGGCATGGAGGTCGTCGGCCGCGTGCGGGATACCATTGTGCGGGGGCAGGCGGTTGTGCGGAATGGCGAATTAGTGGGGATGAGGGGATGGGGGCGCTTCATCCCCTCCAAACAAAGAGATTGAAGATCTGCACAGACCTTCAATCTGTAGCTACGCATTTGAAATTTGAGGAAAGCGACTACGCATTTTGACGAACATGGACGCATTTTGACGAACATAGACGATGGTTCGCTTCGTCCACCTTCGTCTTTTCGTCTATCTTCGTCTGATGAGTTGGAAACATCTCCAAAGTTTATTTCAAATTCATATCATCAACTACTTAGACTTCGAAGGCCCATTCGCCCCCGCGGAAGATGGGTTCGGCGCTGCCATCGGGCAGGATGCCGTCGATGTCCATCTCGTCGGAGCCCATCATGAAGTCCACATGGATGAGGCTGTCGTTGCCGCCCGCGGCGCCGAAGTCCTCCTCGCTCATGTCTTCGCCGCCCTTGAGACTGGTGCGGTAGGCCCGTCCCAGGGCCAGATGGCAGGATGCGTTTTCGTCGTAGAGGGTGTTGTAGAAGAGGATGCCGGTCTGGGCGATGGGGGAGCTTTGGGGAACCAGCGCCACTTCGCCCAAGCGCACTGCGCCCTCATCGGTCTCCAGTAGCTTTTTCAGCACTTCTTCGCCTTTTGCGGCGTGGACCTCCACCACTTTGCCATCCTCGAAACGGAACCAGAAGTCCTCCACCAGGTTGCCGTGCAGGCTCAGGGGCAGGGTGGCCCGCACTGTGCCGTTCACCCGATCCTTGTGGGGGAGGGTGAAGATCTCCTCGGTGGGGATGTTGGCGGTGAAGGCGTTGCCTTTGGGGGTCTTGCCATAGCCGCCCATCCACACATGATTTTCGGGCAGCCCCAGGGTGAGATCGGCGCCCGGTGCGGTGTATTTCAGAGCCACGTACTGCTTTTCGGTCATGTAGGCGCTGCGCTTGACCAGATTGTCGGTGTGTTCGCGCCAGGCCGCCACCGGATCTGGGGTATCCACCCGGCAGATTTTGAAGATGGCGTTCCACAGGGCGGGCACGCGTTCTGTTTCGGGCAGATGGGCGAAGACTTTGTTGGCCCAGCCGGGCACCGATGCGGCGATGACGGTCCAAGGCGCGTAATCTTTGCCCAGCAGCTCGGAGAAGGGACGCATTTTTTGGGCTGCGGCCTTGCGCGAGGCGCTGATGAGTTCGGGGTCCTGATCTTTGAGCAGGTCCGGGTCCGAGGCGTACACCGAGAGGATGGCGTCGCCGTTTTGGGCGAATCTGAGCGCTGCTTCGGCGTACCAGTCGGGGAAGTAGTCGAAGCTGTCGCGCGGCGCGTATTGGTAGCGGATGAGGGTTTGCTCGTCGTCGCCGTAGAAGACATTGACGTATTTTGAGCCCGCCTTGTAGGCTTCGATGGCCAGCTTGCGGGCCAGCGGCGCGGCGTCGATGGGCACTCGCAGCATTAGCTCCTGGCCCGGCTGGATGTTGACGCCCACCTTGATCACCAGCTCGGCGTATTTTTGTAGTTTGGTTTCAAAATCACTGCTCATAAAAAACTCCTGCTTTGAGAAGGTAAAATTCAAAATGAAAAAGGCAAAAGTGTCTCACGCAAAGGCGCAAGGGCGCAAAGAAAGAAGCAAAGGCAAGCAGGTTTGCAGGTGGCAAGTCAACTCCGCAGCGCCACCTGCCATTTTTATCGGTATCGGCGCGGACACGCCCGCAGCAAGCCTGTTTCAATGAAAAAGGATGCAAGAGCTCAAAGCCGTTGCATCCTTCATTGTAGCAGAGAAACGGGCGTTACTCCATTTCGTCCAGGCGTTTTTGCCATTTGGTTGTCAGCTTTTCGTAGAGGGATTCGCTGATCTCGCCGTTGGCCAGCCGCATGTCCAGATTATCCAGCATGGCCTGGATTTCGGCTTTGGTGGTGGGGGTGGCCGGAGCCGCGGCCTGTTGGGGTTGCTGGGGCTGTTGGGGCTGCTGTGCGCCCGCCATGGCTTGGGCGATCATGCCGCCCAGGCCCGCTCCCATGCCGATGCCAGCGCCCAGGCCCAGGCCTTCGCTCATGCCGCCGCCTCCTTCGCCCGAAGCTTTGGCCGCGTCGCCCATGGCCAGGGCCGCCTTGAATTGCAGATACTTCTGCATATCGCCGATCGCGCCCATCGCTGCCCGTTCATCGATGGCTTTCAGCGTTTCTTCGGGCGCGCTGATGGACTCGATAAAGATCTGCTTCAATTGCAATCCCACCTGCTCGAAGCGCTCGGACATTTTGGCCTTCAGAGCCACGCCCAGCTCCTCCATCAGGGAGGGCAGGTCGAACAGGCCCGCTTTGGTCTCGCCCAGCAGGTCTGTCAGGGCGGAGACGATCTGTCCGCGCAGCCAGTTGGTGATCTCGCTGGTGCTGTACAGCCCTCGCTGACCTACGATCTGGGCGACGAAACGCTGGGCGTCCGCCACTTTGAAGGAGTATGCGCCAAAGGCCCGCAGCCGCACCATGCCCAGGTCGGGGTCTCTCAGGGCGATGGGCTGGGTGGTGCCCCATTTCTGGTCCAGCATGTCAATCATGTTGACGAAGTAGACCGAGGCCTTGAAGGGGGATTCGCCGTCGAAGGCCATGCCTAGCAGGTTGATGAGCAGGGGGATGTTGGCGGTGGTCAGGGTGTGGCGCCCGGGCCCGAAGGTGTCCAGGGCCTTGCCATCGCGGAAGAAGACTGCGTTTTGGCTCTCGCCCACGACGAGCTGCGAGCCCAGGCGGATGTCGCCCCAACCGGTCTGGGGCACGCGCAGCACCAGGTCGTCGCCGCGCATGTCTGGGGCCTGGATGATGTCAAAAATTCGTACCATGGTATCGCTCCTTGGGAAATAAGGTGGAATGTTTTTCGATATCAGTTGTCGGCTGAGAGGGCTCCAGGGCTGGGACGGTTATGCTGACGACCATGCCGGATTGGCCTCTGTCTGCGGGCCGGAAAGCCCGACTCAAGTCGGCTGGTGAAAGGCGCTGAAGCGCCTTGCCTGGCCCTCATTCGCTGACGGTGTTCTCCTCGTTCAGCGCTTCGTCTTCTTCATCGACGACGGCGGAGGTTTCGGACAGCGCTGCGGTTTCCTCTCCTGCCGCCCGGATGGCCTCCTTGCGATGATCCATGCGTTCGTCGAGCTCGCCCAGATTGTTGAGCAGGTCTTTCAGCGCTGGTGCGTAGTCCTCACCTGCTTCCACCGCCTGCTCCAGCCGCTCGATATCTTCGTCGATGGCGGGCACGCTGGCCGCGATGCGCTCATCGAATTGCCGAAGCTTCTCCAGCTCCGGCTCCTGGATTTTTTCCGCGGCGAAGAAGCCCGCATAGCCGCTGGGAGCTGTTCTGATGCGGTCGATCAGGTTTTGCAGTTTGGTGGCGGCCATGTCCACTCGGGGCAGGTCTGGAAGCTTCCCCTTGTTCAGCAGAGAGCGTTCGATCTCGACGACGCGTTTGCGGGCCGATTCCAGGGAGACGGCGATGCTCTCCCGCAGTTTGCGGTCTGCTTCCCGCCGCCGCTCCTTGTCCTGGTAATCGCCGATGAGGGGGAGTTCAGAGAAAATGGAGCTGGCCGAGTCGATGCCCGATTGGGCGGTCTGCGTGACTCGATTGATGATGTCTTTCATAAAACCTCCTGGGGTGAAGAAATGTCAGTCTTTGTGAAGAAAAATTTCTGTGCCGCAATAGGGGCAAACCACGAGTCCCTTGCCCGCCAGCTCTAGCTTGGCCCCGCAATTGGGGCAGCGCTGGTCCGCTTTGAGTTCAGAGGCTTCCTTCGAGTAGAGGATGCCATCTTTCCAGTTCACAGCGCCCGAGAACAGGTCTTTGCCCACCAGGTCTCGCACCAGGTCCTCGGCCTGCTCTCTGGGGATGTTGAGCTCGATGGCGATGTCGCTGAGCCGGACTTTGCCCTGAGTGAGCACCATGTTGAGGATGGTGCGCTCCATCTGCGCCCGGCTCATACGGGCCTCTTCCTGCTTGCCATGCCACAGCAGATACGCGCCCACCGCGGCCAGCGGCAGTACGATGAAGATGAAGACGAGGATGAATCCCAGGGTTTGGCCGCCGATGGTGGCGGCGGATTCGCTGAATAGCTGTACGCCAAACAGAGCGCCTGATCCCAGGCAGATGAGGATGGCGATGGCGATGAGGATAATGCCTGCAATGCGTCCTGTGCTTTTCATGGTCATAACCGAATGAGGAATGAGGGATGGGGTGGGAGGCACGGTTGATGGTTCACGGTTCACGGTTCACGGTTGGCGGTGCGATTTCTATCCGAAGCCGCCGCCGCCACCGCCGCCGCCACCGCCGCCGAAGCCGCCGCCACCGCTCCAGCCGCCGCCCGACCAGCCGCCGCTGCCGCCGCTGGACGACTGCGGGCGACTGGAGAGGGTGCTGGAAGCCGAGGCGAGCATGGAGGACAGGCCTGTACTCATGCCCGCCAGTCCCCGGCTCATGCTGCTGCTGGCGTCGCCGAGGGTGGGCGAGCTGCCGCCCTGTCCCTGGGGCGCAGGGCTGGCGTGTCCGGGAGGGCGTGGCCCCGAAGTATGGTTGGGGCGCGGGCCGTAATCGTTATCGTAATATGGGCCGTACCACATAGGCGGAGGCACATTTTTCACCTGCTCCCACAAACCAAGATACTTCTTGTCCAGGCCAAATGCGATGGCGTAGGGCAGATAGCGCTCGAAGAGTTCGGTGGCTTTTTCGAGCTCGGTGTATTGGTTGATGTCTTTTAGATAGATATAAAACGCCTTCCACTTGGCCGCTTCATCAGCGCCTTTCTGGGTCTTTTTGGGCATGAAGTAGGCGATTGCCAGCAGGCCGAGACCAAACAGGCCCGGGCCAAAGGCCAGTAATGCGCCTACATCTGTGAGCCACGCAAGCAGGGGAAAGCCCAGGCAGAGGAGGATGCCTCCCAGAATCAACACGGCCAGGCCCACGGCCATCCATTTCATCCGGGCTGTTCTGGGGTTCGAGACGAAATAGCCATCCTTTGTCACCTCGTCATAAAGCATTTGCTTGGTTTTGTCGTTGTATTTGTAAAATCTGTTTTTTAGATCGGAAAGCTTGCGGTCTTGTTCGCCATCGAATAGCTTTTCCAGCAGATATTTTTCGTAGGGACGTAAGGCGTCATCGGGTTCCTTCAGTTTGGTGTAAAGAAAGTCGCGAGCAGAATAGCCGCTATCGTCGTCATCGTCCAGCTCTTGCATGTGCAGATAGCCGCGACGGGCCAGATCGACGATGGTGGCGAGCACGTCCCGGGTGTCGGCCTTCTCATCGATGAGCGTGCCCGCCATGCCGGGCGGCAAATTGGATGGCGGTTCGGGCAGATAGGTGGGGACGATCTGCGGTCTGGGGTCGCGACCCCAGAAATACCAGACGAGATATATGCCCACAGGAGCCAGGATGAACATCATAAACGCCAGCAGGAGGAAGAAGATATTGGACACATCGCGCCAGCGCGAGACTGTCTCCGATTTTTCGGCGGTTGCCTGCCAGGCGGGTGCGGTTCCGGCCACCACGCCGTGTGTGAACTGCACCCGAACTTCAAAGGGCTGTCCTGGGGGTATAGGCTCTTGGGCGGTGAATTTGGCTGTCTGTTTGTCCAGCAACTGCATATCGGCCGTGGTGTAGTAAGTGTCCATATTTTCGATGACCGCAGGCTGAGGAACTCTGACGACGACCACGCTGGACTTGACTTGCGCGGGCCTGTCTGCGTACACAGCCTTCCACCACAACTGATCCCCTTCATCGTAATATCTCAGTCCGCCGTGCACCTTGTAGCTGATGTAAAAGGTGCGAGCCGTATCGGTGGTTTCATCGAAAAACCACTTGATATAGATGCTGTCCCCGCGATCTTCGACATAGAACGTGCCCGGCTGCTCACTGTTGTTCTGCAAATATGCGCCCTGCACATCCCCTACCTGGATGTTGTTGATGGCCTCCGTGTATTTTTTGTCCAGGTTCCGATAACCATATGTGAAGGGGCCGCCACTGAAGAAAATCTCCTGTTTTTCGACAACGTCAAACGTTCCGTCCTGATTGACGGTGATATCGACATCGAAACGATTCCAAACGACGCTCTTGCTTTGCGCCGAAGCTGGAAACGCAACGAAAAGCGCAATGAGTAGGATGATCAATGACCATCGCCAGTAATTTTTGAACATTCCCGTCCTCGCGAATGCAGAACAATGCTTTTTGGGAATTACCCACAAGGTGGCAATGGGACGGGCGAAGCCCGCCTTCGGCGCAAATCGCCCAAAAGTCCTGACATCAGTCGGTCAGTAAATGGGATATGGGTAATCACCGCTTTGGGGTGACCAGAATGCCGTGATCTACCTGGTCGTGTCAGTGTCGGGAGCTGGAAGCTATCATAGCAATAATCGATACTGAATGCAAAAGCTCGGGAATATGGTGGGAGAACAGCTTGTTTCATCCTGCGATTATTGCCAGAGCCCGAAAGCGTCGGTACAATGGAGACTGCCACTGAGCTTTACGGAGGAACAGTCCGACAGGTTTCATGCTTTTATGAAGAAACGACTGCAACGCATCAAGGAAAAAGGCCAATTGCTGGCCGAGATCATGACCTGGAAACGACAGGAGGTGCCCGCACAAATGGCGGAAGCGCCCGAGACGGACTTGCGGGCGCTGCTGGCTTTTACGCCTCCCCCGGTGGATTTCGCCGCGGCCCTGGCCCGCCCCGGCGTTAGCCTCATCGCTGAGGTCAAGCGGGCCTCGCCCAGCAAAGGGCTCATCGCCAGAGATTTCGATCCGGTGACCCTGGCTCTGACTTACGCTGATGGGGGCGCTCACGCTATCTCCTGCCTCACCGATAGCCGATTCTTTCAAGGCCAGCTGGCGTATCTCACCGCCATCAAAGAGGCCTTCCGCGAACGTAACATCAACCTGCCAGTGCTGCGCAAGGATTTCATCTATCATCCCTATCAGGTGTTGCAGGCCCGCATCGCGGGTGCGGACGCCATTTTGCTGATTATGGCCATGCTGGGCGATGCCGATTACCGCAATCTGCTGGCCTATGCCCGCGAATTGGGCATGGAGGCGCTGGTGGAAGTGCACGATGAGGGAGAGCTGGAACGGGCGCTGCAAGCGAGTCCTCGCATCATCGGCGTCAATAATCGCGATCTGCGTACATTCCAGGTGGATCTGGGCGTCACCGCCCGGCTGCGCCCCCGCGTCCCCGATCAGGCGTTGCTGGTGTCCGAAAGCGGCATTCGCGGTGCGGGGGATGTCATGGCGTTGCGCAAGATGGGCGTGGACGCTATTCTGGTGGGCGAGACCCTGGTGCGCCAGCCGTCTGAGCAGCGCAAGCGCAAGGTGCAGCAGTTGGTGCGCGCGGGGCGGGAGCAATGAGATGAGAAAACGCTATTGGTTGCTCCCCATCATCTTATTCGCCATGTTCGGCGTTTGGCCGGATGCGGCGCTCGGGCAGGCGGGCGTAACTTTTTCCCCCACCGATGTGTCCATCGATTTCCCCGAAAGCATCACATTCGACAGCAAAGCTGTCAGTGCGGGCGCCGACATCGTCAAGGCCCAATTCGTCTATTATCTGGATCGCTACGGGGCCTCGGACAGCACCACGCGCGAGAATCTGGACATCCAGCCCGGAAAAGAGACGGCGCTGTATTATGTGTGGGACACCCATGACCTTACCATAATCCCCTGGTCGCCCATCGTGTATCACTGGCGGGTGACGGATGCGGAAGGCAATGTTTATGAAAGCGAGCCAGAGCGCGTGTATGATAGGGACACGCGTTTCGACTGGAAGGAGAAATCGGATGATGATGTCGTCATACTGTGGCATGACAAGCCCGACATCTTCGGGGAAGAGGTCTTCGATATTGCGCAGAAGGCCATCGAGCGGGAGAGGAAACTTTTCGGCTCCCAACTCTCCATTCCCATCCGCATCATCGTCTATAACAGCCAGCAGGAGTTCACCGATTGGCACAGCGTGGCGCTGGATTGGGTGGGAGGCGAGGCGTTTCCAGATTTTGGCGTCACCACTCAAATCGTCACATCCCGGCTTCCCGATCCCTATTGGCTCAATGCCGTCATTCCACACGAACTTTCGCATCTTTACCTCTACCAGACGGCTTACAATCCCACTGCTCCCATTCCTGTGTGGCTGGATGAGGGCATTGCCCAGTACAATGAATTCAGCGAGGATCATTCCGCATCCCTCGTTGAGGAGGTTGCTCGAAAGGGCGAACTCATTCCGCTCACTTCATTGGCCGCGGGATTTGGTCAACACGACGAGGCCCGCATTCGCCTTTCCTATGCCGAGGGGCTTTCGGCGGTGAAATATCTGGTGGATACGTATGGCGAGGCGGGCTTGGCTCGTTTGCTGGCAGGCTATAAGAAGGGTTTGGCAACCGATGATGCGTTTCGGGATGCGTTGGGGGTGAGCATGGGAGCGTTTCAGCAGGATTGGGCGGAGTCGGTGGGCGCGTCGGCCGATAGCATGGTAACGCCCACTCCCTGGCCCATGCCCACTTTTCCGCCTTCACCCACGCCCATGCGCACTGGCGGAGCAGACAAGCCCCCCACGCCAGTCACGGCTACTCCCGCCGAGGCAAGTCCTCCGCCATCGTCTACATCCACGCCGGCGGTCCCGGTGATGTCCTCGCCTCCCCCGGCGGCCACGACTGCCAATCCGGATGATGGCGCAGGCTCCTCAGCGCCGCCCTGCCCTGGCCTGATTGTCGTTCTGCCCATCTTTCTGGCGGGCGTTTTCTTGTACCATCGTTGAGTTGTCTGACGGCGGGCTTACCCATGCCAATGCCGCTGAAGGGATGGTGGACGTTGGCGTGTCATCGCTCAGGGCGTCTGTTCTGATAATGTCAGCGCCCGTTGATACAGTTGGCGACGCGGCAATCCCGTCAATGCCGCCAGCAGCCGGACCGCATCGGAGAGGGAATGACCGCCCGCCATCAAGCCAATCAGGACGTCATCCACGGCTGCCGGCGTCTCTGCTTCGGCCTCGCCTGGCTCCGCTCCGCCAACCAACACCACAATTTCACCCCTGGGCGGCTGGGCAAAGGCCCAAACTGCCTCTTCCGCCCGTCCCCGCCAAAAGCTCTCATGCAGCTTGGTCAGCTCTCGAGCCACAACCACTGGTCGGTCGGGCCCCAATTCCTGGACGATATCGGCCAATAATGCGGGCAGGCGGCGGGGCGATTCGTAAAAAATGAGCGTTTCGGGCCGAGATTTCAAGTTCTGCAGCAAGGCTGCCCGGGCTTTGGCTTTACGTGGCGGAAATCCCAAAAAGGTGAAGTTGTCTCCCGGAAGCCCTGATGCCGTCAGGGCCGTCAGCAGTGCACTGGGGCCCGGAATGGGGGTGGGGGGATGTCCGGCGTCGATGGCGGCCCGCACCAGCTGATAGCCAGGATCGGAAATGACGGGAGCGCCAGCGTCGCTGACCAGAGCCACCGACTCGCCCGCGTCCAGACGGGCCAAGATGCCCTGGATGCGGGCGTCTTCGTTGTGCTCATGCAGGCTGATCTGCGGTTTTTTGATGTCGTAATGCGCCAATAGCTTTCCGGTATGCCGCGTGTCTTCAGCCGCAATCATATCAGCCTCTCGCAGCACGCGTAACGCCCGTAGCGTCATGTCCTCCAGATTGCCGATGGGGGTGAAAACCAGGTAAAGGGGCATGGGCCGTCCAGCTTTGAAGATAGATGTCTTACGCCACGAGACCAAGGTGTATGACAGCCACTAGTCTTCATCCTCGGGCGCGGGTTCTTTGTAAAACAGTTCGATCTCGATGCGGCCGCCGCGGACCTGCGCCCGGGGAAAGACGCCGCCCGCATCCCAGGCGGCGATGTCCTGATTCAGAGCGTCGGTGACGACATTCAAATTCGCTCCTGCGTACAGCCCGATGACCGTCCATCCCATGATCAGCCGATCCATCGCCACTTTGCCCGCGGGCGCGCTGTCTTCGGGCAGCGAAGCCGCGTACTCATTCATGGCGTTGTGTAACGCCACAATGCTATCGCGCAAAGCAATGCCGATATCCGTGCGATTCTGGCGCCATTCCGCGACCAGCGGCGCGCCGTATAGACCATTGGCCGCCCGGTATTTGATGGCCAGCCATTCCACCTGATCGAAGATGACTCGCGCCCGATCGTCGCCGGCCAGGTCTTCGCGAGCGAATTGATTTTGATAATACACCTCTCTTCCCAGGTCCTCGTTGACGAGAGCTGCTTCCAGCAGTTTGGCTGCGCCGGCCGCGGCCTGACCGCCCCGCTGACTCCAATCATCTACGTAAGACTGCGCGGCTTGCCGCCGCTCTTGTTGCAGGGTGATGATCCCCTCAGGATAGGTCAATGGTTTTTGCAGGATGGGGTCCAGGGGGAATTCTGGGGGCGCTGTGGGGGCGTAGTCCAACACCGGGATGGCGCTGATGGCCTCGCCTCGGGCAGCATCTCCCAGGGCAATCGTGCGTTTGCCGATGTCATTGAGGAGGTTTTTGCGCAATGACGGGTTGAGCTCTGGGCTGAATTGGGCAATGACCAGCGCCTGCGAGATCGCCCATCTGGCTCGCTCCTCATCGCCCAATTCCTCCCATCCCTCCGCAGCCTGGATGAGGATCTGCGCTCGCTGATAATCGGGTAGCTCGGGCAGCGTCATGGCCAGATCTGCGGTGTATTGCAAGAAGACGCGGGCGTCGGTCTGGCGTTCTGCGGCGATGAATCGATGGGACAACGCCTCGACCCAGCCCAGACGCTGGTTTGCTGGCAGGTTCGGCGTGAGAAGCGCCAGCGCAGCGGCTGTATCCAACTCGTCCGCGGCCATTGCCTCTCGATAAACGCGCTCTGAAGGCGTTCCTGCGAGAGACCACACGGCCAGCCCCGCTGAAATGCGCTCTGGTTCGGGCATGTCCCAAGGGCGCTCCCACAGCGCCGGAGGCGGGCCATAGGTGAGCTTGATGTAATAGGCAATAGCGCCGACGCCAATGAGGGCTAAAATCGCAAGCAGCGCGATGAGGATCCAAAAGATTGGGGGCTGACCGCGTCGGGCGTCAGGTAGAGGAGCAGCGTCGGGCATAGAGAGGGGTTATCCGATCCAGAGGTCGGGTGAGATGAAGGGATTGTGCTGGCGTTCGTATCCCACCGTGGTGAAGGGGCCATGCCCCGGAAACAGGGTGTAGTCATCCGGCAGGATGAGGATTTGTTCGTTGATGGCGCGGATGAGTTGGCTATGGTTGCCTCCGGGGAGGTCGGTGCGCCCCACGCCTTCGCGGAAGACTGTATCCCCCACCCAGGCGCGGCGGTCAGCGTGGTCGATGTAAATGATGGAGCCGGGAGAATGTCCGGGCACGTGTCGGATCTCAATCTGCGCATCGCCCAGCGTCAGGATTTCGCCATGTTCGAGATAGCTCGCCACTGAGGGGGACGGGCCCCAATCCCAGCCCAACCATGATTTCACCGCTCTGGGCGCGTCATCCAGCACCGGTTGCTCGGCCTGATGGAGGTGGAAGGTGGCGCTGGCGGCTTTCTGGATGTCGGGAATTGCGAGGATGTGATCGAAATGGGCGTGGGTGTTGATGATGCGGGTGAGCCGGGCCTGGGATGATTTCAGCAGGTTCAGGATGTCTCCCGCATTGCCGCCCGGGTCGATCAACCAGGCTTCGCGCGATCTCTCGGCAACCAGAAGGAAGCAGTTGGTGTGGAGCAGGCCGACGGTGAGATGATGAATTTCCATGAATCAGGTTGAAGGGTTTTGGCCTCGGGCGCAACGGACGACGCCATGGTCAGAAAGAGAGCGCCGATCCCAATGTCCCTTCCTTATACCATAAACCGACTGTGCGACACAAGACTGTTTTCGTGGCGCTGGCCCACAAGTCGGCCAGCGCAGGCTGCCCTCAATCGAGATGTGGTTAATCTCTGCGGTTGATCATTGGCTTTTTCTCTGGTTTGGATGTAAACTGAGGCGTTGAGGTTTATTCTGAAATGTGAAAGGTCTCAACATTCCAACCTTTTGCTTTGATACAGATGTCAAAGTCCATTCAAATCTATCGAGAATTATATTTATGGCTGAACAAAAACGTCTGAAATCCGCGCTTTTCGTGGATTTCGACAATATCTATTTGGGGCTGCGTCAACTGGACGAGGACGCGGCGGAGCAGTTTGCATCGAATCCTGCGCATTGGCTGAAATGGCTGGCTGAGGGAATGCCGGGCCTATCCGGGCCGGATGAATTGCAAAATCAGCAACGGGACATCCTCATTCGCCAATGTTATTTGAATCCCAGGGGATTCCAGCAGTATCGTCCATTCTTCACCCGCTCGGCTTTCTCGGTGGTGGATTGCCCATCACTGACTTCTCAGGGCAAGAATAGCGCAGACATCTACATGGTGATGGATATCCTCGATACCCTGACGCATCCCACCCGTTTCGATGAATTCATCATTCTATCGGGCGATTCCGACTTCATGCCCGTGATGTTGCGGCTGCGGGAGTATGATCGGCGCACGACGATCCTTTCGGCCGGGCCTGCGGCGGCCGCTTTCATTGCCGCGGCCGACTTGATCATCAGCGAGGATGTGTTCATCGAGTATGCGTTGGGCGTTGGGGGCGAGGAGGGGCGCAAGGGTCTCAACGGCTCGGCTGTCACATCCACGGCCACCCCTGAGCTGCTGGATTCTATGGCAGAGAAGCTTTACGCTGAAGCCAGCGCCAACGGTGAGATCCTGGCGACAGACCTGCCCAAGTTGTACCGCACCTTTCCTGAATTTCGGCGAGATAGCAATTGGCTGGGGTTTTTCTCTCTGCGGGCGTTGACCACCCATCTCACCCAACGACACCCCAATCTGCGCATCACCGAGGGCGATCCCTGGCGGGTGACGGTGGCGCTGCCCCGCAAGACTGGGCGATCGAAGCGCCAGGCCGCCGAGCGTCCTGCACAACCGAGCACTGAGGAGCGTCTGCGCAAACGCATTCTGGATCTGGTGCGCAAGCTGGTGGATGAATCGTCCGAACCAATTCTCATGGGGCGGGCGGCGCAGGAGGTCATCGATCAGCTCGGCCCCAAGGTTATCGATAGTCATTGGGGGGGCGCGGGTACATTCAAGAATTTATTGCAAAGTGAAGAGGATCTGGGATGCGAGATAGCGACAACGCCCGCGCCCGGCTATCTTTACGATCCCGAACGCCATACGCTCCCCCACGTCGAGGAATCGGCGGGGAAAGAGGCGGAGATGCCGCCAAAGTTGGCCAAGTTCGCCAAGCGCATCAGCCAGATTACCGGTGCGCCTTATCTCACACCCCGGCAGTATGCAATGCTTTTCACAGCGCTGGCCGAGGATTTGAAGGAACATCCCTATCATCTCACATCCACCTCCAAGGCGGTGCGAGATCGAGTCATCGAACAGGGCGTGGCTATTTCTCGGGCTAACATCAATAATGTGCTCAAAGGCATCGCTTATGCCAAGCACCGCTTCAGCAAACGGGATACGCCCCAGAGTCTGGCCCGCATCTACCGTTCTTACGTCCTCACCCGTTGCGAAGATGCTGAGCTCGAGCTTTCGCGCGAGGAAAAGCGGATGCTGCGAGAGTGGATCGAGGGCGGTCTGCGCGATTTGCAAAAGAAGAAGGCCGAGAAAAAGTCGGACAAGAACGGCGACGGCAAGTCTTCTGAATCTACGGCCCTGACCAAGACTGCTGGCAACGCATCTGCTCAGGAAAAGAAAAAGAAGTCGCGGAAGTAGCCTACCCGTTGCAAAGGTCTTATGCCTTCTCTCCGGAAAATCCTCCACCTGGACCTGGACGCATTTTTCTGCGCTGTGGAGGAGCTGCGAGACCCGTCATTGCAGGGAAAGCCTTTTGCGGTGGGCGGAAGTCCGGAGAAACGGGGCGTGGTGGCCTCGTGTTCCTATCCAGCCCGGGCGTATGGTGTGCATTCAGCCATGCCCATGGCCCAGGCGGTGCGCCTTTGCCCCGATCTGATCATCGTCAGGCATGGGCGCGGGGGGTATGGTGAGGCGTCTCGAGAGGTCATGGCTCGGGTGCGGGAGCTGACGCCGTTGGTGGAGCAGCTTTCCATCGACGAGGCATTTCTGGATGTGAGCGATCTCCCCGAGACGATGGAGACCATCGCCCGGCGCCTGCAGGCCCGCATCCGAGAGGAGTTGCATCTGCCCTGCTCTTTGGGCGGCGCGACCAATAAGCTGGTGGCCAAAATCGCCAATGATGTGGGCAAGAGCGGGGCGGATAAACGAGATTATCCCAATGCTATCACTATCGTGCCGCCGGGCCAGGAGGCCTCGTTTCTGGCCCCGCTGCCGGTGCGGGCGTTGTGGGGCGTGGGGCCCAAGACCGAGGAGAAACTGCACGGGCTGGGGATTTTTACCATCGGGCAGCTGGCTGTTTATCCTGAAAAGGAACTGGGACGGCTGTTCGGACAGCATGGGTGGGATTTATCTCGACGGGCCCGGGGCGTCGATCAGCGCCCGGTTGTTGCGCACCGCGGTCAGGCGAAATCTATCAGTAAGGAGACCACCTTCGCCCGGGATGTCACCGAGGGGCGGATGTTGCAATCCACGTTGCGACGATTGGCCGAGGGCGTGGCTCGCTCCATGCGTCGCAAGGGCTATCTGGGACGTACCGTCAGGCTAAAGTTACGTCTGAGCGATTTTACCACCCTCACCCGACAAACGACTCTGAAACGTCCCACCGATGACGATCGCATCATCGCCAGGGCGGCGTTGGCGTTGTTCGAAAATCTATGGGAGCCAGGACAGCCGGTGCGGCTGGTGGGGGTGGGCGTGACGAATCTGCAAAAGGGGCTGGTGCAGCTGCGACTGTGGGAAGAGCGGGACGACCGCGCCCGGAGTCTGCAGGCGACCATGGATGCATTGCGCGATAAATATGGGCGGGATGTGGTGCATCGGGGCGTGCCGGAGGAGGAAGACGTGTAACCGCCTGGCATTCGACGCATCTCCCGCTTTATCCCGATTCTGTATACAGTGATGGCGGCCTTGCAGGGCGCGCCTCCCAATGTGACGTATAATTTGGCATGATTAACGCCAAAGTGCATAATAGCCTTTAGCGCCTTCAGTAGATCGCCTTTGAAACTTGCGAAAAGCGCCTGCGCATTCAGACGAACATGGACGAAGATGGACGAATAGAGACGATGGTTCGCTTCGTCCTCCTTCCTCTTTTCGCCTATCTTCGTCTGATGAGTTGGAAGCATCTCCCAGGTTTATTTCAAATTCGTATCATCAACCACTTAACGGTGAGATTATAGCCCACAGAGCTAGAAAATGATCTCACGCAAAGTTGCAAAGTGCGTCAAGAAAGACTTTGTTTCTTTTTGTTTGCGTCTTGGCGTGAGATGACTTCTTGGTTCCGGCTTGTCCGGGTTAGGAGAGAGTGTCAAACGTCATATGTCCGACATGCTGATTATTTTCAATCCTTTTTCCAATCGCGGCGATAGCAAGCACGCCATCGATGTTGTTCTGCAAAGCCTGGCGCAGAGCGATCTTGATTTCGAGGTGAAGCTGACCGAGGAGCGGCGGCACGCTATCGATCTGGCGAAGGAGGCGTCGTTGGCGGGCGTTCCGTTAATTGTGGCCGCAGGCGGCGACGGCACGGTGAACGAGGTCGCCAACGGCATTTTGCTGGCGGCCGAGGGCAGGCAAGGCGTGGCTCCATCGACGATGGGAGTGCTGCCCATGGGCAGCGGCAATGATTTCGCCTGGGGGCTGGGCATCCGAGATGGGGTGGAGGAGGCTGTGGATCGGCTGAAACGGGGGCATACGAAGGTGATCGATGTGGCCTGGGCCGAGTTCGACAACGCGCCCGGACGCTATTTTGTCAACATGCTGGGCTGCGGCTTCGACGCCCGGGTGAACATCGAGGCGCACAAGATCAAGCGCCTGCGCGGGTTCGCCATCTACATGGCAGCGGTGCTGAAAACCCTCTGGGTTTATTTCGAGAAGCCACCCGTCCATCTACAGCTGGATGAGCGTGAACTGGATACGCCCGCATTCATCACCTTCATCGCCAACGGTCCGCGGTTGGGAGGCGGATTTCTGGCCGCGCCCCAGGCCCGTCAGGATGATGGCGAGCTGGATATCTGCGTCGCCACCGACATCGATCGCCGCGAGGTTGGCGGATTGATCCCCAAGCTGATGAAAGGAAGACACACCACTCATCCCAAAATCATCATGGATCGGGCGCAATCGGTCAAGCTGGAAAGTGAGCATGCGTTGCCTTGCCAGGCCGATGGCGAGACCATCGCCGAAAATCTGCACTGCATCAATATCTCGATCATCCCTCAGCGCCTTCGGGTCGTCGTCTGACACAGTCCCATGTTCGACTTTCTGCAACTTTCGATTTGGGGAGTATTGTTCGCCGTGATCGTTGGCTATCTCTTCGGCTCTACGCCTTCCGGCGTGGTTTTCGCCTGGTTGTTCCGCGGCCCCGATCCGCGTACGGTGGGCTCCACTCACACCGGCGCGACCAATGTCCTCCGCAATGTCAATTGGGTTGCCGGAGCGCTCACCGGGCTTTTGGATTTGACCAAGGGCGTAATTGCGGTATGGCTGGTCATGCAGATATTCCCCAGCCCCTGGGTGATTCCTCTAACGGGCGTGGCCGCGGTGGTCGGACATTGCTGGCCCGTCTTTACTCATTTTCGTGGCGGCATGGGCGTGGCGACAGCCGGGGGGCTGGCGTTGTGGCAATTCCCTCTGCTTGTGCTCATTGTGGCGGCCGCGTATCTGGGCGTAAATTATTTTCTAAAACATCAGGCGCGAACGATGATGGTCGTTTCGGCATTTCTCCCGCTTATGTTGTTGCCTTTCCGTCCTGCGCCCGAAAAGATGGCCCTGGCGTCGGGCATTGCTGTGGCGCTGGTCATCCGCTGGGCGTCAGATTTCAATCGGATTTACGATTGACTGGCCGAAAAGTGCTGGCGGATTGCAAATGGCCTGAATCAGCGGGATAACCAGGGCTCGAAATAGGTTTTCAGCGTCTCGTAATCTTCGGCCACAGGAATTTCCGGGTAATCGGCCGTCACGTTGGCCGAGGGGCGAAACAGGAAGCCCTGATCTGCTTCCTTGAGCATCGAGATGTCGTTGTAGCTGTCGCCCGCGGCCACGATGAAGAAATTGATGGCCTTGAGTGCGTTGACCGCGGCGCGTTTGCTATCGGGCATGCGCAAGCGATAGCCGACGATGCGATTCGAATCATCCATCCGCAGGGAATGGCAGAAGAGTGTGGGGTAACCCAGTTTTTCCATCAGAGGCAGGGCGAACTGATAAAACGTATCGGAAAGGATGATAACCTGCGTTCTGGCGCGCAGCCAGTCCAGAAATTCCCGGGCGCCGGGCAATAGCTCCATGCCGGCAATGACCGTTTGGATGTCGGTCAGAGTGAAGCCGTGCTCGTGCAGGATGTCCAGCCGATAGCGCATGAGTTTGTCGTAATCCGGCTCGTCGCGAGTGGTGCGACGTAGTTCGGGGATGCCGACGCTGTTGGCGAATTCGATCCAGATTTCAGGCGTGAAGACGCCTTCCAGATCCAGGGTGATGATGGTTGGGTGCGGCATGATGTGTTGGTCTGTGATGTCGATAGAGAGTCAAGCCCGGCTATTGCCATCGATGTTGTCGTTGCCGCCTCTCTTTCTCAGGCGTCACAAGGTTTTACGTAACAGCCCATGACGCTTGCATTGGCAGGGCGGCGTCCGATCCGGTGGGATCGCAGCCAGATGTCAGTACACTTCGGGCACGAAGTTTTGATATTCCATGGGGGGACGCATATATTTGGTGCGGGGTTCGGGCCGAGGAGGCAGTTCGATGGGGCCGGGCGTCAAATCCTCGTAAGGAATCATGCTGAGGAGGTGATGGATGGTGTTCAGCCGCGCCCGCCGCTTGTCGTCGGAGTTCACCACCCACCAAGGCGACTGTTTGATATCGGTGTAGGCGAACATCTCATCTTTGGCCTTGGAGTACTCCTCCCACATGGCCCGGGCCTTGATGTCCATGGGACTCAGTTTCCAGCGTTTGGTGGGGTCTTTGGCTCGGGCCTGAAACCGCTTCTCTTGCTCCTCTTGGCTTACGGAGAACCAGTATTTGATGAGTATGATGCCCGATCGCACCAGCATCCGCTCGAAAACTGGGGCTGAGCGCAAAAATTCCCAGTACTCCTCATCGGTGCAGAAGCCCATGACTCGTTCCACGCCCGCGCGGTTGTACCAGCTCCGATCGAAGAGCACCATCTCGCCAGCGGCGGGTAGATGCGCCACATAACGCTGGAAATACCACTGGGTTTTCTCCTTCTCGGTGGGCACGCCCAGGGCAACCACCCGCACCACCCGGGGATTCATGCGTTCGGTGATGCGTTTGATGACGCCACCCTTACCTGCCGCGTCCCGCCCTTCGAAGATCACCACCACTCGCAATCCCTCATGTTTGATCCATCCCTGTAACTTCACGAGTTCGATTTGGAGTTTCTTCAGCTCCTTCTCGTAGAATTTCTTGGGAAGGCGCTTTTTGTGCAATGACGTGGGCGAATCCTCCGCGGCCACGTCCGGCTGTCGATCTTTTTCCTTCTTGCCAGACATCTCCTCCTCCAGAAGGTGCGGGAACAGGGAATTGGGTGGACTACTTGACGGCGTCGTCATTGTAAAGCAAGACGAATGCCGCGTCAAATGGATTTTTGCTTCGCTTCAGAGCCGTGCGCTCGCGGCCATGAGGTTCATGGCGCGGGCGTGGGCTGTGGCGCGGGGGTTGGGGAGGCCTCAGCGGGAAGGTTGAATAGATCGCCTGGCAGGATCATTTGCTGTCCGCCGTTTGTGCTATACACCGTGGGATACTGTCCCGACCATTGCAGCACCGCCTGCCAGTCGATGAGAGCGGGTGAAAGGCTCTTGGCCAACAGCTCATTGGCCTGGGCCTGCGCCTTGGCCTTGAGCAACGTGGCCTCCGCCTGGGCCTGGGCTTTCAGCTTGATGGATTCCGCCTCGCCCTGCGCCACGCCGATGCGTTCCAGGCGCTGTTTTTCCGCCTCGGCCTGGGCTTGGGTGATGGCTCGCTCCTTCTCATACTTCGCTTGTTCCGCCTGATTCTTACGCGTGATGATGTTTTCCGCCTCGATTTGTTTGTTCTCGACCGCCTGCTTGTACGCGTCGGTAAATCCGATCTGCCGCAGCCCGAAGAAGACCAGCTCCAGGCCCTCTTTCTCGAAATCGCGCCGGAGCTGCGAGGCGATGGATTCTTGAGCCTCGCGGATATCACCGGAATAAAGCTGGCTGGCGGTGTAATTACGCAGCAACGTCCGCACCCACACGCGGCTGTTCTGCTTGACCACTTTCTCTACAAGCTCGGGCTCTGTGCCCAGGTTGTTGACGATATTGGCCGCCTCCTGGGGTTTGATACGGAAGCGCACAGTGTACCGGGCCGTGATCTGCTGTCCATCGCTGGTTGCCGTATCCACCTGATAGTCGGTGTAATCGGCGTTGGACGCGTCGGGATTATCGCTGGTCTCGTAAACGATCTCCTGGGTGCGATACACAATGGTCTGATCGATGAAAGGCGCCTTCCAATTCAGGCCCGGCTCGAAGACTGTCACCACCTGACCGAAACGCTTGACAACAGCCACCGATCCTGCTTGCACCACCGTGTAGCTGTTGAAAATGGCGATGGTAAGAAAGATAGCGATGGCGGTTAGCAATCCCGCCAGCAAGGTGGTGCGCGCAGTCACCTTTTTATTCGTTCGGGCCAATACAACGCCCAGAAATGCGATGACAAGCATGCCGACGCCGAGGGCAAATAGCGCAGCGAGAATCAGTTGAGACATGGAAATCTCCTGAAATCAGTGTGTTGGTGGACGCTTACTCGATGCAAACAGCTCGTTCCTGCGCACCAGATGGATATTGGTTTTTGGAGAATTGTCATTGTCCCATAGGATAACACATTTCACATCTCCCTGCTTGCTTAGGAAAAGCAAGTAACTACCCAGGTGGCATGCTTGACCGTGCCTTATGCCTTGAAATGAGTGGGGCTGGATGTCTAGGCGTGAGACGTGGAAGGTCAAGGGGGGCTTGATGGTGGGCGCCTGTGACGAGCATGGTTTGTGACGTTTGATGACATCCTGCAAAAGCTTACGCTCTCGTGGCAGCGTGCATGGCAGAGACGTTAGTAGTTACACAGAAACAAGGTGAGATTATTTTTTGCTCTGTGGGCCAAAATCTTACCGCCAAGGCGCTAATTCATTGCGCCATCTTCCTGTGACGCCATGTCAACTCCCCCCCTCACTTTCTGGGAATGATTAACTCCTGGCCCGGCTTGATGGTTGTCGGATCTGTGATTTTGTTGATCTCGGCTAACGCTCTTAGTGGCGCGTCGAATTTTTTTGCAATGTCGAACAACGTCTCGCCCGGCTGTACGATGTAGTGCAGATTGCCCTCGGGCGTAGGCGTCGCAGGCCGGAGGGTGGGCGTCGCAGGCATGGGGGTGCTGGTAGGCAGATACGGCGTGGGGGGAGATGTCGGTGGCGGATTGGTGACGTGCGGCGTAAAGCGGGGCATGAACGGGCCCGAGGGCGTGTCGGTGGGCTCGGGCGTTGCCACCGTCAGATTCGCTTCAAGCAGACTTTCCGTCGGCCATGGCGTCCGCTCACGCGTGCAAGCGGACGCTCCGAAAAGAAGCAGGAGCGATATAGAAAACATGAGCACAATGCGCCGTACAGACATGCTCCAATCATAGTTGCGAACGTTGGTTTACGCAAGCCAACCCACCCCAGGGACGCATTTCAAAATGGGGGCGCTTTTTTGCGCTCCTGGCCGCCTCAAGTCGGACATTTCAGGCCTGCGGCCGGTGGACGGCGGAGGCCGTCAACATGATGCGCATCAGCCTCATCAATCCTGCGAGAGCGCTGCCCTCCCTGTCCGCAAGACATCTTGCAGCTTCAGGATGCGTTCGGCCAATTCGAATAGCCCATTCTTCAATTCGTAGGAAATGTAAGCGCCCGCCCGTTCTAATTCCTGTTTTTCCTGCTCCAGGGCTGCGAGTTTTATTTGCAGATCATGCAACTCTCGACAGGCTTCGTGCAGGCGCCAGGCCAGCACATCCGATAGCTCGTCTATCTCCCGCTCCAGGTCTGAGCGGTTCTTTTCATAGCGATGCAGGCGCCAGGTCTGCTTTTCATTGAGCGCTCCCTTGGCCGCGAGTTCATCGATCTGGAATGTTACGCGCTGGAGGCGGCGGCGAAGCAGTGGCGCCCGATCGATGAGGGCTTCGAGATCGAAGTTGCGATACCTGTGTACGAGCCGGGCGGGCGGTTGGGGCGTCTCAGCACAAGAACTTTCCGCTGCATCCAGGACTTCTGACGATTCAGAACGCAGCGGGTCGAAGATGACGCCATCCCTGGATCGTAGATACAGCGCGGGGGTGGCAAAACCGCGATCATTGGGCATGGCCAGAAAACACGCGTTGCGGGCCAACGTGACAGCTGCATCCACGCGTCCGGCCCACTGGCCCGCTGTCAGCCGTTTATAAAAAGTCTCGGCGAAAATCGCAGCCACATCATCGCGGATGGCGTACTGCATTGCCACCACTGCGGGAACGCCCGCGCGCAGCAGGGAGGGGATGACGCCCCAGAATCCCCGGGCTGCATCAGGACGCGGGCCGATCTCACCCGTATGACAGGCGTTGAGAACGGCCAGCCGCAGGCCAGGATGATTGCCCAACAGCGACTGCAGGTCCGTCTCCGTCACCCAATCCTCGTCATCCTCCGGTGCGACGTTCTCATCCCCGCTGTTGAACCGCAGACTACCGCGCATTGCGCCCGACTCATCCTGACGGAAAACCGCGTGGCCGATGAAATGCAAAATCGCATATGGCTTCTCGGCCAATGCGTCGTCCAGCAAAGAGAGCGGCACTTTTTCCGTGAGTAAATCATGGGGGATATGCGCCCGTGCCAGGGCCGCTGTGATAGCCGCCGCTTCCGCATCCACATCCAGCCCCGAACCGCCAGGAATGACGATGAGAACCCGAGGCGTCCCCTCTGTTTTCAGAGATTTAATGCCTCCATATTCCAGATTGAGGAGTTGTCGGGTGAGCAATGTGGTGATCTGGACGCCGAGAAAGGCATCCCGCCAGTGCATCATCTCCCAGGGCAGCATCGCCACCTCCGCCGCGGCCTCGTCGATGTGCAGACGCAGACGCAGCATGGTCGTTTCATGTTTTTGCACTTGCTGCATCCACAACGACTGGAACAGATCCCAGACCTGTCCGCGAAAAAGCGCCCGAAAAAGCGTTTCGCCCACCTGCCGGAAAAGCGCCTCATTCGTGGTGAAAGGCTCCTCCCGAATCTGAGTCAGCTTCTCCTGAAAAGCTTCATCGAAGATGGCGGTCTTATCCAGCTCATCCTCGGCCAGGCCGCTATCGGACGTCTGGGCGGTCATGGCGTAGGCGTCGCCCGCCTTGAAGATGCGAATATCGAGATCGATGATGGTGGGGGAATGATCTGTCATGGCTCAGATAATGGCGCGAGTGAGGGAATAAAAGAATAGTAACTACTCAGGTGGCATACTTGAATGTAACTTTTGCGGTGATTGCCCCCATCTCGATGGAGGACAGCCTGCGCTGTCCTTCAGCCCGTGGGGCTCGATAGTGCGACTTGAGTCGGCGGTTTGGCGGCGCCAAAGGCGGGCCTACGTCCGCCCCATCGCTGGAAAGACGACGCTCCCCTGGCAGATTACATGACAGTAACGTTGGTAGTTACAAAGTATAACAAAGCCCGCCCAAAGCTGAAAACTGCGGTGATAATCCCGGGGACGCGCCTTCCGCCGTCCAGGTCGCCGCAGGACGCCCCTGGGCGCTTTGCGCCGAAGCAAGAAGCCGCCAGAGCGGAAGCTTGTAGTCAATCATCTTGAATGCGCCAAGAGGAATTTGCCGGTGGGCGTCCTTGCCCTCTTCATATCAACCGATGCGGTACGTCGAGCCCGCCCCGGTCTTCTCCACCAGGATGCGTACAGGGAATTGGTCCTTGAGCTCGTCGATGTGGGTAATAACCAGAATCAAGGCGAATTCGTCCTTGATCATGTGGATGGCCTCCACCAGATTTTCCCGTCCCTGGGCGTCCTGCGTGCCAAAACCCTCATCGATGAACAGCGTTTGCAGCGACGCCCCCGCGCGACGAGCTAAAAGGCGGCTCAGCGCGATGCGCAAAGCCAGATCCACCCGAAAAGCCTCGCCGCCCGAGTAAAGCTCATAGGGACGGGAGCCCAATTCGTCGGAGATGATAATATCCAGAGCCTCCTTCACGCCCCCGGACTTCTTCTCCCGTTGGGTTTGCAGCCGCACGTTCATGCGGCCATCGCTGAGTCGGGCCAGGAGGCGATTGGCCTCGGTCTCCAGCTCAGGCAAAGCCGCCTCGATGATCATGGCCTGCACGCCATCCCGCCCAAAGGCCTGCGCCAGGGTGAGATAGCGCTGTTTCTGACTCCTGACCCGGGTCAAATCCTCCTCCAGCCGCGCTTTCTGCTGGCGCACGCCCGCCAGTGCGGCCAATCGCTGTTCCGCCGCAGCCAGCTCGCCATGAGCCTGCTCCCATGCTCGATGCGCCTCCTCGGCAGCTTGCTGCGCCTCCTGCCAGGTTCGGCGCGCCGCGGGCAGCCCTCTCGCGGCTTTAGCCAACGCGTCCAGCTCCGCTTCATCTTCACGCAAGACCTCCATCTCCTCTTGCCAGCGCGCCTCCAGTCGGGCCACCCGCTCCGACGCTTCAGGCAGGCGGCGTTCCGCATCCTGCACCCGCTGCCACTGTGCGGGAATATCATCCAGCGCTTTTAGCGCCTGTTGCGCTCGATGGTGCGCATTTTCGTCGTAGCGCAATGACGCCAGCCGGGCGCTAATCTCCTGCAACCGTTGTTGCGTTTCGGGCAGAGCGCCCGCTTTCAGTCGCACTTTCAGCGCATCCACCTCCTCCTGCAACGATGCCAGGGGGGCTGCCAAATCGCGCAGTCTTCCCAATCGACTTTCCAAACGTCCCAGCGCCTGCCGTTTGCCCGGCAGCTCTCGCAGCAAGGGGCTGGCTGCATCCTGCTCCCGCGATAGCGTTTTTCGCTCGGACTCCATCTTCTCCAACGCTTCATTCAGCGTCCGTTGCCGGGCTGAAAGCGCATCGAAATCGCCATCCTCGCTCTCCAGAAAACTCTCCAGCTGGGCCAGTTGTCGCTGCAGGCCCGGAAGTCGTTTCAGTCTGAAAGCCGCGTCCTCGCTTTCCTTTTTCAACCGCCGCCCCTCCGCCACCATCTCTTGCCGGTTGGACCGAACCTTATCGATCTGAGCTTGCAACGCGGCCAGCTCCCCAGCATACTCCTCCAGCACATGCTCGCGACCATCTTCGCCCAGAGGTCGATGACACACCGGGCAGGCGTCGGTTTCGCCACTGATGAGCAGATCCCGGCGGCTCTTCACATCCTCCACGGCCTCCTGCAATTTCTGTATCTCCACCTCCGCCTGCTTGACCATCACACGCAGCTCAGAAAGACGTTGCTGGCGGGCCTGCTCTGCGGCTTCCAGCGCCTTCAACGCCTCCACCTCTTTTTCGATCCGGGCTCGCTCCTCCCGTCGTCTGGGGATGACTGAGAGCTGTTTTTCCAGCTCGATCAGCTCTTTCCGGGCCTGTTTCATCTCCACGTCCAGAGCCGCCAACCTGGCCCGACGCGCTTGATCTTCCGCTTCTAGCTCGGTTAGGACCGTCGTCTCCTTTTGCAGCGTCTCGACCTGCTCTATCATCGCAGGCAGGTCCGCTGCCGCGGATTGCGCTTCCTGCAATCGACGCTCCTTCAGGGCCAGATCGGTTTCCAACTCGGCCCGGGCCTGCTGTATCGCCTGAAGAAGCGCGCTCTCCTCCTCTTTGAGGGGGTGCAGCTCGGCCAAAACCTGATTCCAACGATTGCTCTCCTCGCTGGCTTGGCGCCATGCGTCCAGCTGGCGGGCGATTTCCTCCTTGCGTCCGAGCCATGCTTCCAGCTCCGTCAACGTTTTTTGGGCTCGATTCAGCTCATCCTCCGTCTGCCGATGCCCGCGGCGGGCGGATTCCACCCGCCGGGCCAACTTCAGCCGGGCCGCCTCTTTGTTTTCCAGGTCTTGCAGCGCCAGACGGGCGTCGGATGCCGCCCGAGCCGTCTGATTCATTCGCAGTTTGGCCTGGACTTCCACCGCTTTCGCCTGATGGATAGCCTTCTCATAGTCCTCCCGCCGGGCCAGCTCCGCCATCAACCCTTTGAGCCTGCCCTCCAATTGATTGACCTCCGCATTCAGGTCTTTGGCCGTCTCTCTGGCCTGGGCAGCATACTTCTCATATTGCTCCAGATTCAACACCTTGCCCAGCAGCAGTTTGCGCTCCTTGGGCGACGCCGTGGTGAACGCGTCAGCCTCGCCCTGCTTGAGGAACGCAGTATGCACAAATGTCTCGTAATCCATGCGCAAAAGATCTTCGATCTTGCGCTGGGTGGCTCGTACGTTGCTTTCGGTCAGAGGTTGCCAGCGAGCCGCCCCTTCATCCCAGATGAACAGGTCTAACCTGGGCTTGCTGGCCTTGCCCCGACGATGACGCTTTCGCTCCACTCGATAACGCTGTTCGTTGAGCATGAACTCGAAATCCACCTGCATCTCGCTGCTGCCCAGGTGCATCAGCGCATCATCCGCAGCCCGAGCCTTGCCCCATAACGCCCAGGTGATGGCGTCCAGCAGTGCGGATTTGCCATGCCCATTCCGCCCGACGAGCACAGCCAGGTGCATCTGCGAGAAATCAAGCGGCTCTTGCCTGGTCTTGTAACTGAGGAAGTTTTGGAGGAAGAGTTTGTGCGGTATCATTGCTTGTAAGTTGGCGTAGATCTGCAGATCGACGTTGTGAGTGAGAAAATCGCGACGCTGGAATCTGACAAATAACCTTCAGTTGCTAAGTAAGCTCCAAAAAGTTAATTGACTTTAATCTGGACGAAGGAAATCGTCTACTTTCGTCTATCTTGGCCTATGGCAGGTCGCCAGACTCCTATCAGGCGTTAAAACATTGTCTGGAGTCTACTTAACCACCGAACATATCCTCCCCAATTCTACCACACCCACGCCCGCCCATGGACATACGCACATTTCTGGACGCCGCTCGCGAGAAGGGGTGGCTGGCGATCATCGACCGTCCCGTAAACCCTCATCTGGAGTTGGCCGCGGTGGCCTATGCGCTGGATGGACGCCCGGTCCTGTTTACAAACATCGTCGGACACCCAGACTGGCGCGTGCTAACGGGATTGGCCTCGGCCCGACGACACTTCGCGTTGGCGCTGCATTGTGAGTCCGCACAACTCCTCTTTCGCATGGCCGACGCTTTGGCCGCGCCGCAGACTGCGCCGATGAGTGATGCCGCCCCCTGCCAGGAAGTCATCCATCGTCCGGGCGATCTCGAGCGTCTGCCCATCCTCCACCACCTGCCCGGCGATGCCGGGCGTTACATCACATCGGGCGTGCTTATCATCCGAGACCCGGACACAGGTCTGAACGCATCCTATCATCGTCTGCAGCAGCTGGACGGGCATCGCTTTGTCGCCCGGTTGGTGGAAAACCGGGGGACGCACAGGGCTTGGATGAAGAGCGCGTCGGATCTGCCCGTAGCCATTGCCATCGGTCTGCCCCTGCACATCCTTCTGGCGGCCAGTATGTCGCCCGCGGCGGGCGTCTTCGAGATGGACATCGCCCAAGCCCTGGCCCCCACGCCTCTCGCGCGTTGCCTCACCAACGATCTGTTGGTTCCGGCGCACGCTGAAATTGTGCTGGAAGGGCGTCTCACCCACAGTCTGACATCTGAAGGCCCCTTCGTGGATCTGACCGAGACCAGCGACATCGTGCGCCGGCAACCTATCATCGAGATCGACGCCATCACCCATCGGCGCAAGCCCATCTATCATGGCCTGCTGCCGGGCCAGTTGGAGCATAAGCTGCTCATGGGCATGCCCAAGGAGCCCAGCATCTATGCCGCGGTGAAGGAGGAGGTCGACGCCCGCAATGCACATATTACGCCGGGCGGGACATCATGGCTGCACGCAGTGGTGCAAATTGCCAAACATCACCCTGATGATGGTCGCAGGGCTGTAGAGGCTGCTTTTCGCGGGCACGGCTCGCTGAAGCACGTGGTTGTCGTGGACGACGACATCGACATTTTTGATCCCCATCACGTGGAATGGGCGATTGCCACCCGGGTGCAGGCGGCCCGGGATGTGCTGATCTTACCGGACCAGCCCGCCAGCTCGCTGGACCCTTCCGCCCGGCACATTCCGGGTCAGAAATCGCGCAGCGACAAAGCGGGCGTGGACGCCACCATTCCCTGGCAGACGCCCGAAGGCCCCATCCATCCCGAACACTTCGCCCGCGTACCCTTCCCCCACGTCGATGTGGACGCGTATCTGACCGACTGAAACTTTGTGGCTGCGAACTGCGTAAATCAAAGTAGACTTCAGAAAATTCTTCACGCCTGATAGGCGTCCGGTGACCTGTCACATGACAAAGGTAGACGATTTTCTACGTCCAGATTCCTCTTTTCGTCCATGTTCGTCAAAACGCGCAGCACTTTTCTCAAGTTTCCAATGCGCATCTACTTAAGAGGTTTCCCATGTCTTCCATCAAAATGATTTTTTGGAACGCAGATGAGCGCCGGCTGCGAGCCATCTGGCGGCTCGTGATTTTCTCCCTGGTTTTTGGCGTCATGCTTGCCGGAGTTCAGACGCTGATTTATTACCTGCTGCCCGGCATGTCGCAGCGCCTGCAAGATGATATGGCCTCGAAGGAGCTGGTTCTCAATTTAATCAGCCAGACTGTTGT